>Ga0247727_10000031_pt1 | contig 290252 bp, 315 predicted proteins | sample WisWelCaveWW1625_FD_202498 | JGI IMG/M metagenome (GOLD analysis project Ga0247727, IMG submission 202498) | Biofilm microbial communities from Wishing Well Cave, Virginia, United States - WW16-25 | ecosystem: Environmental > Aquatic > Deep subsurface > Groundwater > Cave microbial mat... | reverse complement strand
GTGGGAGTTGGGGTTGGTGTTGGTGTTGGTGTTGGTGTTGGAGTTGGTGTTGGTGTTGGTGTTGGAGTTGGTGTTGGTGTTGGAGTTGGTGTCGGGGTGGGAGTTGGTGTTGGTGTTGGGGTGGGAGTTGGTGTTGGAGTTGGTGTTGGTGTTGGGGTGGGAGTTGGTGTAGGTGTTGGTGTTGGTGTTGGTGTTGGGGTGGGAGTTGGTGTTGGTGTTGGAGTTGGTGTTGGAGTGGGAGTTGGTGTTGGAGTTGGTGTTGGAGTGGGAGTTGGTGTTGGTGTTGGAGTGGGAGTTGGTGTTGGAGTTGGTGTCGGGGTGGGAGTTGGTGTTGGAGTTGGTGTTGGTGTCGGGGTTGGAGTGGGAGTTGGTGTTGGAGTTGGTGTCGGGGTTGGAGTGGGAGTTGGTGTTGGTGTTGGAGTTGGTGTTGGAGTTGGAGTAGGAGTAGGTGTAGGAGTATCGGTCGGAGTGGGAGTAGGCGTGTCTGAGGGTGCTGGAGTATCCGTTGGAGTAGGTGTAGGAGTATCGGATGGTCCGGGAGTTGGAGTTGGAGAGCCAGAAGGGTCTGGCGTGTACGTTGGTGTGGCAGTGGGTGTAGGTGTTGAAGTATCTTCAGCTATATTGAAGACAAGAGAGCCTGTCGACCCAAAGAAACCGCCCTTTTGAAAATAATAAGTTGTTCCAGAAGTCGCAGCAAAAGTAATCTTGGAATTAAGACCATACCCGGGGAAGTCATCGTTACACGTGATTTGAACCAGAGTGGCGAGCGATGCGCCAGTGTAAACAGAAAGAATAGTGTCATAATCAGCACCAAGAGTATCCGCAACAATAATCATGTCAGAGCCCGGCGTAAAAGACTCCCATGCAGTAGCTCCAATTGTCGCAAAACCACAAACAAGCGGTTCTCCTCCTTCTGTTGTCGCTCCTGCAGTGCTAAAACTTTCGGTAGTTGGAACACCTGCAATGATTGTTGCATCAGCAAAGGCATCATTGAGCGGAGCTGCAACAACACTAGTGGAAAGAATAACTAATAAGAGAATAAGTAATCCTATTCGTGTCCCTGTTTTCTTTCCCACTTTTTTCCCCTTACTTGAATACTTTCAGCTATAACCTAATACTGAAAGTCAACCCCTAAATACATCAACCCACTTTTGACAAACATATGCTATGACTATTTAAAAAGCTTTGCGTGGTTATATAATAAGAATTCCAATCATGCTCTATCAAGAAACAGCTTCAATACCTTATCCTTCACTTTCTCTTCGATAGAACTCGCGTGCTTCTTAACAGGGTCGGCAGTGCCAAACTTGACTGTCGCACCGCACTTATCCTCTATTTTCTCCTTCCACGGCTCGAGCATCTTCACAGCATCAGAATCAGTCTGAACATAAGCAAAAGCCTTGTCCGCCTTCTGCATTCCAGAATCCTTCCTCAACTGTTGAATATGACGCATGACCTCTCTTGCGTAACCCTCGGCGTCCAACTCGGGAGTCCTCTCAGTATCCAAATAAACAAAACCAAGCGGGAATTCAACCTCAATAAACCGCTTAGGAACTTCACGCTCAACAACAATATGGTCCTTGTTAAGCTCGACGGAGTCCTTATCGATAACCACAGCGAACTTGCCATCTTTTGCCAATTGCGCCATAATCGTCTTAGCACTCATCTCGGCAAGCTTAGTCATAATCTTAGGACTCTTAGCGCCAAAAGTCTTGCCAAGAGTGCCAGCGTTTGCCTTAACCTTCATCTTAACCTCGGCAAACTCCTTATGGCCGTGAACTTCCTTGCAATTAGTCTGATACTTGATAATATCTTCCAGTTCTTCCAAAGCAGAAAGAACGTCATCATCCTGCGAGACAATCTGAACAGTCTTAATCGGCCAGCGCAAAGAAATCTTAGCCTTTTCCCTTGAAGCCAAAACTGCCTGCACTACTTGGTCTGCAACGGCCATCTGCTTTTCCAACTTAACATCAATATCTTTCGCATTAAACTCAGGCCAGTCGCACAAATGAATGCTCTCTTCATCGAGCTTGAATTCCTTTTTCAAATTCTGCCAGATATGCTCAGAAACAAAAGGAGTAATCGGAGCAAGAAGCTTCAACAATTCAGACAAACACTTGAAAACCGTGTATAAAACAACCTGTCTCTCATTATCTTCCCCAACAGCAGCCTTATCCCTGACCATCTGGATATAACCGCGGCTTAAAGTAAGGAATAAGTCTTCGATTGCAGAAGGAGCTTCATTCAACTTAAACTCGTCAAACAAAGCAGTAACTATCTTTATCGTGCTGTTCAACTTTGAAAGCATAAAACGCTCCTCAGTTCCAGCCAAACTTTTCATGACAACACCATCAAGCCTCGCAGGATTAACCTTCAGCTCCTTTGCCAAATTAATCAAGAAATTCTGAACGTTCCACAAAACAATCAAATTCCTGTGTTTAATCTTTGCATCCTGATGATTAAAACTAAGGTCAACACCAGGCTGGGCAGCGCCAATCTGATAATACCTCAAAGTATCAGCGCCATAAGCATCAATAATCTCATAAGGCGTTATGTAATTTTTCAAAGATTTAGACATCTTTCTGCCCTGCGTGTCATTAATGAAACCATGCATGTAAACAGCCTTGAAAGGAAGCGTGCCATGACTGATCATGCTCATACAAGCCAAACTGTTAAACCAACCACGAATCTGGTCCTTGCCCTCCAAAATCAAATCAGGGAAGCCTAAAGATTTGAACGGCTGTTCCTTAGAAGGATAATCCAAAGTAGCCCAAGGAGCAACACCAGAATCAAGCCAGACATCCAAAACATCAGGAACTCTTAACATTTCCTTGCCGCAATCACACTTTAATTTCACCTGGTCAACCCAAGGACGATGCAAATTATCAAGCTCTTTTCCAGTCAACTTCTTCAATTCTGCATTCGAAGAAATAACTTTATGTTTGCCACACTGACAAGTCCAAATCGGCAACGGAATACCCCAGAAGCGCTGTCGGGAAATACACCAGTCCTGCAAATTCTTCAACCAAGAATTAAACCAGTTCTCTCCGGCCCATCCAGGAACCCAATGAACCTTCTTATTCTGCTCAATCATCTCTGCTTTTAACTTCTCAACAGCAAGGAACCATTGGTCTGTAGCTCTGAAGATAATTGGAGTCTTGCAACGCCAGCAATGAGCATACTCGTGCTCGACTTTTACTTTATCAATAATAGCATTCTTATCTTCCAACAACTGAATGAATTTGTCATCGTCCTGCTTAGCAACCATGCCGACCAGCGGACCCATCTTATCACTAAAACAACCATGCTCGTCAGCCTCATTAAACGGCGGCAATCCATGCTCTTTACCGACCTCGAAGTCTTCAGGACCACAACCAGGAGCGCAATGAACAAGACCACTGCCTGCATCAGTTGTAACATATTTTTCTGAAAGAACGACAGTATGAACTCTCTTAGAATCAGGGAACGTGATTTCGTTTTTTAGCGGGTGAACGTATTTCGTTCCTGCTAATTTTTTGCCCTTGATTTTTTCAACAACACCGTATTTCTTTCCAGCAACAGCGCCAATCACGCCCGGAGCCAAAGCTTCCGCAAGAATCCATATTTCATTCCCAACTTTTGCTTTAACATAATCAAAATCAGGATGAGCCATAACGGCCATGTTAAACGGAATCGTCCAAGGAGTAGTAGTCCAAATGATTAAAAACTCATTTGGCCTGCCTTCAACCTGAAGTTTTACAAAAATAGAATCATCTTTTCTGTTTTCATACTCCAATTCGTGCTTCGCCAAAGCAGTAGCACATCTCGGACACCAAGTCATAGACTTCTTGCCAAGATAAAGCAACTTTTTCTCGTTAGCTTTAGCTAAAGCCCACCATGCACCCTCAATGTACTCATTCTTGATAGTCATGTAAGGATTCTGCCAGTTCATCCAAACGCCCAAACGCTTGAAATCCGTAATCATTGGCCACAAATTGTCTAAAGCGTATTTCTGACAAGCCTCAATGAACTTCTGCAAGCCAAATTTGTTCATAATTTCTTTTTTGTCTTTAATGCCGAGCTCTTTCTCAACACTAACTTCAATAGGAAGACCGTGCATGTCAAAGCCAGGCTGGTCCCAAACGTCAAAGCCCTGCATGCGCTTGTATCTAAGAATTGAGTCTCTCAAAGCCTTGCCCCAAGCATGACCAATATGAATCCTGCCAGTAGTATAAGGAGGACCGTCTAAGTAAAAGAAACGTTTCTTGCCAGAATTCTTCTTAACAGCCTTTTCATAAATCTGGCTATCCTTCCAAAGGTCCAAAATAGCTGGCTCTACAGTCTTAAACTCGTATGAATTCATATAGAACTGCAGAACGAGGCTCGTTTAAAAAGATTATGCCTTAAATTATAATAACGTGGCCGCCGCCTGCCCTTGGAACTATAACTGCGTGCGGTGGTAAAGCCATTCCGGGTACTGGTGCAGGTGGTGCTGCTGCGGCTGGTGCAGGAACTACTGGCGCAACTGGTGCTGGCGCCGGTGCTGCTGGAGGCGCTGCTGGTGGCGCGGCTGGAGGTGCTGCCGCGGCCGGTGCTGGAGGAGGAACTGGTACTGCTGGCGGAACTGGTGCTGGTACTGCAGGAGGAGTTGCGTTAACAATCATTCTGCGTGCTAAATAACCAAGACCAAGGCCTGCTGCAAGAGAGCCAAGAATCATCAAAAGACTGCTTCCAGACTCGCGTTCATCGCTACCCTGCTGTTTAATATCATCCAAGTTCTCTTCGCGAGACTTTTCTGATTTGTACCATGGAGCATCCCTGCCGTAAAAGCGCTTGTGCCTTTCATTTGCCTGCTCGTACTGAGCCGTTCTAATTCTAACATGAGGTTCATCGCCTTTTATGGGCGTGCACCCTCTGATGCAAGCAGCGCCAAGCAAGGCAACAAGACCGAGAGTTGCGAGCAAGCCCGCGCCTGCCCTTCTAAATCTTAAATCTTCTTTAGTTTGATAGTCATTTGCGCACAAAGCAATAAGGTCTGCCTGCTGTTGAGTAGGCTTCCAAATAGGAGGAGTTCCAGCAGGAGCATTCTGAGGAGCTGCTTCCCAAGTGCCTTGAGACTGCAAGTCTCTAACAAGCTCAGCGTAACCTGTAGCAGAAGTATATTTGCCTGTGGCTACAGCTTTCTGATATGCAACAGAAGGATCATTACGCATCCTGATTATTGTACGTTCTATATCAGCCATTTTAACACCTTTTACACATTTCAAATATATAAACCTTTCTATTTTTAACTACCAATAAGTAGTGATTTTAAGAGCAAAGGAAGGTTTATAAAGGTGCTAAACAGACAACAAACCCATGAGCTTCAAATGCCACGCTTGCGGCAAAATATACGGCAAAAAAGGGATGTGCTGCGGAAAAGCACTAGAATTAACCTGCAAAATGTGCGGTTTCGGCAAAGACTTCTGCACGTGCGAAGTAAGCAGCACAAAAGAAGGACTAAAACGCTAATTCTTTCAAAACATTGCGCTTCCGGCGCTCGGTCTTTCCATCCCATGCTTCTGGCTGCAAGCTGTGCTTGTATTCCTGCACCATTCCATAAAGCTGAGTTGAAAATTCGTGAGCCAGCTGCCACCTCACAATTTCAGATTGCGTAGGATGCTTTTCTTCAAGCTTCGCAACAATATACTCAATATCGCTTCTGCGAAGAACAATATTATCTGATGCTAGCTGTTTGTGAAATTTTTCAATTGTGATAGCATACTCTGCCATGCCTTTTTTTGTATGTTTTCAGCTATATAATGCTTAAGCACGTTTTGTACTACTTCAGCCAGCTGTTCAGAATAAATTGTTTCTAATAATCTGTATTTTTGACTTCAATTTTTGCGATAGATTTAAAAGTAGGTACAGTGAAACCCGTCTTATGTCACAAGAGGCGATAACAGAAATAGACATGGACGTATTCTCACGCAGAATAGGCCCATATTTTTCATGGCTTGAAAGCAGAATAGAATCAGGTTGGCAGCAAAGCGATGCCGTTCAAAAAGATGTTCTCAAAGAAGTCAAATACCTTGCAACAACAATGAGAGCAAGATTCATACTGGGCGTTTCCAAGGAAGACTTTGCAAAAGAAGTCAAAAGAACACTTGAATTATTTGAACTCGCATCAGAAGCATTCCCATCAGAGTCAGACGATGTAGAAAGCAAAACAAAGCATTTCTGCAAAGGCGTCTCAGAAGAGATAGGACCACAATTCATACCACAAGAGTACAGAGAACCCTTCGGACCAGGACCAGTACCAATGCCTCAACCATTAGTACCGGACCCAGAACCAGACCCACTAGAACCAGACGAAGAAAAATCAATCAAAATCACGCCGGAAATAAAGACTGCTACAAAAATTGAAAAAGTAAAGGCAGAAAAACCAAAGATTGCAAAAGTAAAAGTTGAAAAACCGGCTGAAGTAAAGATTGCGAAACCAGTGCAAAAAGCAAAACCAGTCAAAGAACCCGCTCCAAAAGTTCAAGAAAAACCAGCAAAGAAAACAAAAAAGAAATCATTCTTCTTAGTCCGCTGGGTCAAAAGCTTTATTTACGGCGAAAACTAGTAAATGTCAAAAAAGCAAAAATATAAATGTTCTGACAGATATGTGTCTTTTTGAACACATAAAGTTAAATACTTCGGGGTATTGACACTCCTAGGTGGTTAAAAAATGGGCCTATTCACAATTGATGATGTTGTAGACAGTGCAAAACAGTTCTCAATAACTGCACTGGCAGGATTATTCTTACTTGCAAATTCTCCAATTGAAGCAAGAACTAATCAGCCAAAGCAAAATATCGAACAAAAACTCGCACAACAAAAACAAAACGCTCCAACTGAAAATGAGCAAAAAATCACAGAAGACCAAATACGCGAAACATTCAGCGCGGACTATGTCAAAAAAGACGCAGAATCAAAACGCGCCCTATCAGAGAAATTGCTCGAGCGCGCAAAAAACCCGCAAAACAATCCCACATTAATATATGGATTCTACAGAGAAGCAGCATTAATCTCGGCAGAAACACTCGATCTGCAAAAAGCATTCAGCATAATAGAAACGATGGCAGCATCATACAAAATGCGCGACCTCGCACTAAAAAATGAAGCCTTCCGAACTGCAAAAAAGAATGTAACAAGCCCTGAGCAAGCCAAAGTTGTAGCCGAAAGTGGAATTGCAGTAACAGAAGCAATATTCAGATCAGACGATTATGTGTCAGCATCAATCATGACTGGCGATATTAAACAAATTCCAAAACTTCCAAAAGAAATCGTGACAAAAATTGACGATTTACTGGCTGACATCAAGCAAGTCCAAAACGCAGAATTGGCAGTATCAGCAAAACCAGAGGCAAAGTCATATGTTATACTTGCGCGCCATTCAGCATTCAGGAAAAACAACTTTGAAGAAGCAAAAGACTTGGCGCAAAAAGGAAACGATGAAGACCTCAAAATGCTCATAGAAAAAGAATTAACAAAACCCGATGCTCCGGAATTACAATATCAACTTGCACAAAAATACGTGGATTCAGCAAAAAAACTGAAAGCAAGCGAAAAAGAAATGCACGAAAAGCGCGCACTTTACTGGTGCGGAACAGCACTTACAAAAGCAGACGACCTCTTAAGGCCCAAAATTGAGAAAATGATAAGCGACTTTGACAAAGGAGAAACACTGTCAAAAGGACTTGTAAGCAGGTGGGCGTTCGACGAAGGAAACGGAACAACACTACTCGATTCTCAAAAGATAAACAACGGAAAACTAAACAACGGCGCAAAATATGCGGCTGGAATGCTGGGAACAGCATTAAGCCTAGATGGAATAGATGACTACGCAGCACTGGGCGTCAAAGACATGCCGGCAGCAAACGCACCACAATCAATGACTTGGTGGCATTATATCACAACCAATCCAGCAAGCGGACAACAATGCATAGCAGTATTAACAAACATGCAGGACTCTTCAGTCCAATCAGGATACAATAACGGCAAAATAGGAGTATGGAAACATGGAGGAGCACCCTTAGTATCAGCAGTTCCGCCAAAAGCAGGAATGTGGCATCATTATGCGTACACTTTTGATGGAAAAACCCACAAGTTCTACATAGACGGAAAAGTACAGGACAGCTCAACGGTTGACCAACAAAAGGGAGCTCCAACAAAATTCGAGCTAGGCAGATGGGGCAGGCTTGAAAATGGAGAATTTTTCTTTGGCGGGCAAATTGATGACCTACGCATCTATAGCAGGCCTGTCAACGAAACAGAAATTCAGAGTCTCATGAAGAAAAAATAAAGGCAAGCGAAGCCTTTAAAAACAAAATACAACTCTAACCTTCTATGCGCATTTCAATCTGGATAGGACTCTTAACTTTAGGACTAGGCATATTTCTATCATACCTCGCTGACGCGATGATACAAACACAAGCAACAGGCGCACTGCAAACAACAGCAACACTTCTTGCATCAATACTTTTCGTATTATTCTCTGCAAGCATGCTCGGAGTAGGAGCAGGACTGGTAATACACTGGATAATAGGATTTGCATCACACTGGAAAGCATTCGTGGCAGAAATTTTCCTCAGCTTTGCAACATTCTTCATGGGAGTTGGAGCAACAATAATGAGCGGAAATTACTGGACAGCACTCCAAATCTTCTTCACATTCTTCATAGCAAGCATAACAATATTCTCGTTGTCATTCATTTCCTTGTTTGGAGGCATATTTGAAGGATTCGCGAGCATCAAAAAATACGTTAAAAAAAGATTTCGAAAGAGGTAGATAATGGACTCAAAAAAGAGGCTGCTGACTTTTATGGAGAGTTCAAACGCCTTTGACAACAGTTCAAAACTTAAACTAATATTACTTCTATCCGGCGTGAAGCCAAGTACGTACGCGCGCATCAGAACTCAAAAAAACCTGCACGACAAACACGAATTTGAAGAATTACTCAAAGAAAACGGCATATTATTTGATGTCAGCAGTGCAAAAGGATATGAAGAAATAGTCAAAGTACAAGGAAATGCAGCAGTCTGGCGGCTGAGGGGAATATGGCATGGGTACGACCTTTTCAAAAATAAAAATTTCAATGCACGATTTCTCGAATATGTAACTCTTCTAAGACAGAAAAAACATGAAACAGCAGACCAACTGGCAGGAATAATATACGGCTACCCGCAATGCTGTATAAACACATTCATAAAAGGACACGCGCCAACACAACTAGCAAAGAAATACACTTCATACCAATATTACAAAAGATTGCATGATATGGACAAAAAATTCCCATTCATAGCACACACGCCATGCTCCCTGAACTGCAAAGAAACAAAAAAACTCAACGCGCTATATACAAAAGCAGTCAAAAAGAACGCGCCGGCATTCTACAAAGAATACTCCAAAAAAAGAACATACAGCGCCCCACTAATTGTTGACGTTGAAAGTGATACAATACAGTGGAAGAAAAAAGACGGACACGAGTATTCTCTCGTTACACAAAAACCAATAGAAGGAAAGTATTACCTAATCAGCTGGCTATCAAAGAAAGAATACAAACGAGGAACAATACTTGACGCCAAGATAACACTGCAATATGATTACGCCATTGTAAACGCAAAGAAAACAACAGGACACTTGGCAAACTTCCACCACGAAAGAAAATTCACACGACCATGAAGTTCAACGAACTCGCACGCTTGTACGAAAAACTCGAAAAAACAAGCTCGTACAACACAATGCGGGAAATACTAAGCACGTTCTTCAAACACGTTTCAAAAGATGAGATAAAACAAGTATCGTATTTGACCTTAGGCAGCATAGCATCACACTTTGCAGACGTAAACCTGGGCATGGCAGAGAAAATGGTAGTCAAAGCCATAGCACAAGCCGGCAGACAAAAAGAAGAAATTGTCTTCAGACAATATAAGAAAACAGGAGATATAGGAATAACGGCTGAAAACTATGCTGGCAAAGGCGGACTATCAGTCAAAACCGTCTTTGAAACATTCCATAAAATAGTGCTAGCAACGGGAACGGGAAGCCAAGACAAAAAAATAGCACTGCTGGCAGGACTGCTCAAACAAGCATCACCAATAGAAGCACGATATCTAGCAAGAATAATTCTAGGAGACTTACGATTAGGAGTAGGAGACAAAACAGTACTAGACGCGCTGGCAGTAGCTTATACCGGCAGAAAAGAAGCAAGAGAACAACTAGAACACGCATACAACATCTGCCCCGACGTAGGACTGATAGCAGAAACACTAGTCAAAAAAGGGCTTAAATCAGTTGAGCGAATCGGAGTAGAAATAGGAATACCAATACAATCAATGCTATGCCAAAGAATCAAAGACATCGAAGAAGTACAAAACAAAATGGGCTATCCTGTAATTGTAGAAGAAAAATACGATGGCGAAAGAATACAAGTACACAAACAAGGCAGCAAAATAAAATTATATTCACGAAGACTTGAAGATATCACGCTGCAATTCCCTGATATTGTTGAAGCAGTAAAAAAAGCAATAAAGGCAAAGAACTGCGTGCTAGACAGCGAAGTAATGCCGGTAGACGCAAAAGGCAATCTTCTTCCATTCCAGATATTAATGCAAAGAAGAAGAAAATACGAAGTGGAAAGCTACGTTAAAAAGATTCCAGTTGCACTATTCGCATTTGACTTGCTGTTTGTCAATGGAAAATCGCTAATACACGAGCCGTACAGAAAGAGATACCAGCAGCTACAAAGAATTGTGAGACGAACAAACAAAATTCACTTAGCACTGCAAAAAACGTGCAATGACGCAGACTGCATAGAGGATTTATTCAACAAAACAGTAGAACACGGCGGAGAAGGAATAGTAATCAAAAGCCTGAATGGACATTATCAGGCAGGAGTAAGAGGATGGAACTGGATAAAATGGAAGCCGGATTACGTGAAAGGTTTGAGAGATACATTTGATTTAGCAGTAGTAGGCGCATATCACGGCAGAGGAAGAAGAGCAGGAACATACGGCGCACTATTATGCGCAGTTTACAACGAGAAAAAAGACCAGTTTGAAACATTCTGCAAGCTAGGAAGCGGGTTTACAGACAAAACACTCGCAGAACTGCCAAAGAAATTCAAAAAAACAGACCACAAGCCGGCAAGACTCGTAATTACAAAAGCAATGACTCCCGACGTATGGCTTGAACCAAAGATTATTGTGGAAGTAACGGGAGCAGAAATAACGAAATCGCCAAACCACAGCTCAGGATACGCGTTAAGATTCCCGCGCTTTTTACGCTGGAGAGAAAAAAAGCCGGAACAAGCCACAACAACAAAAGAAATACTACGAATGGTCTAGAACTTCCAAATCACGCCTGAAACGATAAACGATTTCTCCCCATTTCTGGGAAGTACGTGTTGAAGTGGTTCTTGAAGCAATCATTTCCAGCTGGCTTGCATAAGCCTGCAGTTCATCCGCAGGCATGGCCAACAATTTTTTCATTATCTTATCATACCTTCTATCCCGCACGAACCTGCCATCCTCTTCAATGCACTGGTTTGCCGCGTAAATGAATTCCTTCAAATTGTCATCTATGGATTCTGCGAACATCCTGCATACATCGCCTCAGGTCATATTTATGAGTTATGGAAAAGTTTAAGTGCAAATGAATAGTTCTTTGCATCATGAAAAGAGCAATCATAATACATGGCTGGGGCGGAAGCCCAAAAGGAGGATGGATACCGTGGCTGAAAAAAGAACTAGAAAGCCACGGGTTTCAGGTTATAACGCCACAAATGCCGCACACAGACTTCCCAACAATAGCTGAATGGGTGCCTTATTTGACCAAAATTGTCGGAGAGCCAGACAAAGAAACATATCTAATTGGCCACAGCATAGGATGCCAAACAATATTGCGTTATCTTGAAAGCATTGATGAAAAAATTGGCGGAGCAGTATTTGTAGCAGGATGGCTTACACTTAGCGAGCTAGACACTCCCGAAGAAAAAGAAATAGCAAAACTTTGGGTTGAAATTCCAATAGACTTCGAAAAAATCAAGCCAAAGTCAAAATTCATCTCAATATTCTCAGACGACGACCCGTACGTGCCAGAAGAAAACTGGACTAAGTTTGAAGACCTAGGGGACGTTATAATAGAGGACGGGCTAGGACACATTGAAGGAGTAACTTCAAGCATTTTAACATCAGTGCTAAAACTGAGTAAGTAACTACCTTTTAGTAGTAAGTTTTAAATAACCTTGAGTGTTAACTATTCTCATGGCTCTAGAAGGAATAGTCGTAAAAGAAACACAATTTCCAGAATATTTAGACGACAAACTGCTTCAACGCTGGGCAGAAGGGCAAGACGTACAACTAGACAGCCTAAACAGTCCCCTTCTTGAAGTGGACCTGAGCCCGCACGGATACGGCAAAGTAATCATACAAGACGAAAGCACAAACCCAACCGGCACGATAAAAGACCACATGGCACTAGCCATCCGCAGATGGTACAGAATCTTCGCACAAACACACTTAAAACAAGGATACAAGCCCAACACGAAAGTTCCAAGAATAAGCATACTCACAGCTGGAAACGCTGGAAAATCTCTTGTTCACGCGTTCAAAGACATAATGCCAATAAAACTTCTCGTGGACAATAAAATCAGTCCAAAACTATTAAGAGAACTCTGCCAACTCGACGCAGACATATACCAAGCGGACATGAGCAAACCATTGACAAGCGAGCAAATCAAAAAACTTACAAACAATCTGTGTGGAATTGAATTAACAGGACGACACAGCAAGTTCTATCTAGCACACGCCCGCATGATGCTGGGCCTTAAGCCAGCAAGACTATACATTCCATACGGCTCAGGACAACTGTTTGACAACTACGTTGACTTCCAAATAATGGATAGCGAAGGCACAATAACACAGAGAGAAAAGCCGGCAAACATCTGCGGGGCAGAGCCAGAACAACAAAATAGCATAGCAGACAAGCTCACGGCACAATGCAAGCCATTCGTAATATACGGCCCGCAAAAAATACAAGAAGTCCAAAAACAAAAATCAACAGGAGACTTCACAGGCGTATACGGAGTCAATGAAGACTACATAACAAACGCGTGGCACAAAATGAACGAGTCCTGCCCAGCAGAACCAAGCGGAGCAGCAGGACTAGCGTTGTACATGAAACATTGCGATCAAGGACTAATACACCCAACAGAAAAAGTGATTATCGTTAATACTGGAAAAGGAAAATAGCGCAATTAGTTTGAAGAAGGATCAGGATGCACGAACTTCAGCTTTTTTATTGCCTCAGAAGCCAACGCATCAACCTTGATTTCCAAATTATCGCCCATAGAATAAAATTTAATCTTGTTTGTTGCTGCATCCTTATACGAAATGCCGGTTGCCTTGTAAGTGCCATCGCAGTTCGTCATCAAAAGAATAGTATTCAAACCATTTTCTTTCAAAACGCCATCAGAAGGTGCAAAGTGAATAACAAATGCGGCACCGCCGTTTCTGGCACCGCCAGTAATATCATATGCATCGTAAGTACGACCCTTGTAAAGAGCTTGAAGACAAGTTGCGACTTGTCCAGGAACACCCTGAATATCAAGAGAATTCTTCATTTTACTTCTTAGGTCTGTAAAGAGGAACTATGTAAGGCTTAGTTTCCCTAAACTTAGGAGGGTTACCACGATAGTTGTGCTCCCAAGTATTTCTAGGCTCATCTCTAATATAATGCCTGTCAACACAGCCTGTAAAAGACAAAGCTGCAAATGCCATCAACGGCACACCAATTTTCCTAACAAGTTTACCTATGTCCATAATAGTCACTAAGAGGTAGTGATATTTAAAGCTTTCTATTCCTTCAGTACTTTATAGGCAGCTTTCAGCTGTTCATCAAGACTCTCAGAACCATCCCTGTTCTCATCTATTAGCGTACGAATAAGCCCATCATAACGCCTGTTCTGGGCGTACATTGCTGTTAATCTTGCCTGCTCATCCACAGTTGGAACAGGAGGCATGTCAGGACCGTTATACGGAAGCCACAATTTGCCAACAGGCTTTTTTGTGTCTAAAACGTCATCGATAACGCCTTGAGCACGCTCGCTGTCAACAAAATCAACACCCTCGCTCATCACATTACACAAAGCAGTCAAAGTGCGAGCATCATAATCAGCACCTTGAGCCCTGATGTTGTACAACGCATTGCAAACAAGCCTGTCAGCTTTTTTAGAGGCTTGCACGCCATTAACCCAATCAATCTCGGGCTTTTCAGACTGGCAAACAACGGAAGTATCCGTAACTTGCACATAACCCTGCACTTCAACACGCCGATTATTGCAGCTATAAACAAGACCGGCAACGCCCAGCGTTGCGATAAACAAATATTCTCTCCAGTTCATGTTGCTCACCCTAAAACCAGTAAGACGAACTTATTAAAGGGCGTATCGACGAGAAAGTTGGAATTCTTACAATAGAATCCGGAAAGTTTACAGGTTTTGGGCTATTTCATAATTAATCTTAGGAATACAATACATGTCCTTCACAACAGCAGAAGCCATGCCAACAAGAGAAGCACCATTCGCGAGCAGTTCCCTCACTTTGGCAGCACTATCAACACCGCCAGTAGCAATAATCGGCAAAACCGGATGAACCAACTTCGTCATCTCCAAAGTTCTAGGATACAAAGAAGGACCGCTCAAACCACCGCCCTTTATAGAAATCGCAGTTTCCGGCAACCCAACATCAACACACTTACGGAAAGTAGTATTTCCAAGATTAACGTACGTTCTGTGAAATCTGCCAATCAAATCAACAAAGTCCAACAACTTGGTATTCTCCATATCGGGAGACAGCTTAACGCCAATAACTGCTTTAGTCCTGAAATGCATATATTCAAGCAAGTCACGCAACAATTCAGGATTCTTACCCATCTGCTGTCCTTCTGGCGTGTTTGGACAACTAATGTTAACCTCAAAATAATACGGAAAACTCTTGCCAGAAAGATAAAAGTTCAAAGTATCAAAAACAAACTTGTACTCGTCCAAAGAACTGCCGCCAACACTAAAACCAACAGGCCTGTTATGCCAGCGAATACTTGAACCCTCAACCTCAGCAATCTTGCCCTCAACACCATGACCGGGCAAGCCCATGGCATTAATCAAAGAATCAAGACCGTCAACACTCACTTCCTGCAAACGAGGCTTCTTATTGCCCTCGCGCGCGTCTTTCATAATCGTCTTAAGGCAAACGCCCCCAAGACCAAGGCGCATCCAAATATCAATAATGCTCACATCATCCTTGAACGCAGCAAGAGTCAAAGGAGAATCAAAATGCAAATCATACAAATCAACACCAATGCCCTTCGGAATATCAAAAGTGTAAGCCCACTGAGGAAGCTCTTTCAGCCAACGGTCGCCAATATCAACAGCGTCCTCAAGATGATGAGGCATGTTTTCCTTTTTCTGTTTACGATACGTATGATTAATTACCTGACGGCGAACAGCACGATAAAAAAAAGATAAAAGTTCAGCTTTCATAACTTCTTGGCAAAACGATTAAACTCGTAAGCACGACCGCTGCCATCCGTGTGAATGAACTTGCCACAAACAGCAACACGCCACCGCTCATCCAGCTTGTCAAAAATATTTTTCATCGAGTCAACCACAACGTCAAGCACTGGAACAACAAAAGGCTCGCCCTCAAAAGACGGCAGTTCCTTACTGCCTGGCTTGTAAGTAGTCAAACAATAACCAATACCTGGCTCCAGCTGTTTCACAAAATGATGACGCTCAGTAGGCATGCGAGCTCTGTCAAGACCACACTTTGCCTCAACAGCAGCAAAATATTCCTCCTGAGATTTGAAATCCTCTCTCTTAAACTGCGCAGCAGTCTCATTCCACAGCCTTCTAGCATCCGGTGAAGCACGCAAGATTGACAAATAAGCACGCTCGTCACCAGCGACCTGAAAACCAGTAATCCTTGGCGTGGCAACAGGCACGTCAGGCTCACAATAACGCTTGCCCAACGCGCGCTCAAAACCATAAACAGAAGGCTTCTCGCCAGCAAACAATTCAGCAACAGTATCAGTCTGGTCACCATTGCTGACAATATGCGCGCCATTAGACACTGCCATAACATTGTAAATAATCAAAGAAGGATCCTTAACATTTGAAGGATCAGCAGCCTCAGTGCGAACAGAACTGCCCTCAACAACATACACTCTGTTCTGACTATTCTCGCTCCTGCCCATAATCCAAGCAAGCTGGACAAGATTACGCCTCAAATCCATGCCAAGAACAATACCCCTGCACGGATTATCAACAAAACGCGTTCTCAAATTTTCCTCGGCTAAAATTTCTAATTCTTTCATAAGACTCCCTCCGTAACCAACATTCCATTAGGAATGGGCTTACCTTCATAATGCACCAATTTACCCTCAACAGAATACTTTCCTTCTGCAATAGCACGCAACACTCTTGGATAAACAACCCAGTCACCATTCTCTTTCAAACGCTGCTGGCAATCAACAGCGTGCCTGTAAATCGGGAAAAGCTCGTATAAAGCACTCTTTGCAACATCAGGATGCGCCTTGACAAAATCAGAAATCTCTTTCAAAGACGTAGCATTGCCCAACAGCTTTCTTCTATCCTCAATCCTCGCTTCAAGAGGCACTTGCTGAGCCCCGGAAAAAGCAAGAACAGGACCACCATCAAGCTCCGGAGTAACAACGTGCACAGAAGTATGCACTTCATCCTCGCCAGCCAAAATTGCTTTAGCACTAGGCACCCAAGCAAGACCACGATACTTCGGCTTGCCATTAGCGCCCTTAACCCTTAAATCACCAGGATGAACATTAACAGTCAAAAAAGTATTGCACAACGCAGCCCTAGTAACCCAATCATAACCAGCAAGCGCGATGCAGCCAACCATAAACTCGTCCAAAACGTTCACCTGAACATTATCATAAGCATCACGCGCTTCCATATCCGCAATGTCCTCAACGCCACGCTTTTTGTAAAAACCACGAATTGAATTAGTAAAAACGGGCATTGTAAAACCCCTTTCAAGATACTTCTTGGTTGCAATGTTAACAGCGTTAGAATCCGGATTATCAGTAAACATCAAAACAGGCTCGAAAGCAACATCGTCCTTATCCCTGTCACTCAAATACTTCTCAATAATCTTCTCAGCATTAGAACCAGAGCCGGACATGAAAATAGCCAAGCGCATAACACCCCGCTTAGGATCGTGAAGCGGTTGCATATCAGAGACTCCTCTCAATATCACGCCGGCCAATATCAGTGCGGTAAACCAAATTATCACCCTCAACAGAAACCATTCTCATAGCCTCCAAAGCGCTCTCCTGCGCATCCCTGACACTCGCGCCTTCAGCAACAATGCTGAACAACCTGCCGCCATTAGCGTAAAACTTGTTGTCTCTGACTGCGATACCAGCACCGTACACTTTGATTCCTGACAATCGCATGACTTCATCCAAACCAAAAATCTGCTTGCCTTTAACACCAGAAACATCACCAGGATAACCCCTTGAAGCGCCAACAACGCAAACACGAGTCACACTATCCTCGGCGATTCTTGTATTATGCAGATTGCGATTTATGCAAGCGTATGCAATTTCATCCATCGGAGTCTGAATTCCCGGCACCACAACCTCTGCTTCGGGAGCGCCCCAACGCGAATTAAACTCAACAACCTTCGGCATACCGCCCAATTTCGTAACCATTGCTCCCACATAAAGCACGCCGGTATAAGGCGCATCCAGCTCGTGCATGCCCTTAATGGCAGGAATAACAATATCCACTCGAGCCAACTCCATAACATCAGGTGTTATAACGCCTGCCGGCGCAACAGCACCCATGCCGCCAGTGTTGGGGCCCTCGTCATTATTTAGCAAGCGCTTGTTATCCTGCGCTGGCTTCAAAATGTGGAAATGCAATCCGTCGCTTAAAACATAAATTGATGCTTCCTCTCCATACATTCCCTCCTCAATCAAGTAAGACTTGCCAGCATCCCCAAAAGACTTCATAGATTTGATAGCACTGACCGCTTCTTCCACACACAGCGCGGGAATGGCACCCTTGCCAGCACACAAGCCAGAGGCCTTGATAAACAAAAGCGCATTCGAATCGCAATTATAACGGTCCAAAACGTAAGCAATCCCCTGCTCCTCGCTGGAAAAAACCCTGTACATCGGATGAGGAATTCCCTGATTGTGCATAAAATCACGAGACCACACCTTATCCCATTCCAGCCTTGAAGCAGCCTTAGTAGGGCCAAAAACATTAAAGCCATTAGCCTTTAACAAGTCAACAGTGCCAACAGCCAAAGCATCATCCTGGCAAACATCAACCAAGTCAGGCTTGTGCTTCTGCGCAGCATCCAAAAAAGATTGCGGGTCTGTGAGCTTTCCCTTTTCAACAATAACTTCCTTCGACCGCTTGTAACCAATAAAATCATTGCCAGGAGTCACGATAATCTTCTTAACATTCGGACTTCTTTCATACGCTTCAGAAACAGCATGCGCTCTCGCACTTGCATCAACAACCATAACAGTCAAATTTTCTTTAACCATGTTCATCCCTCCCTAAAATAACCAACAGCATTCCTGAAAACATAAATTCCCGGGCCCTCTTCCGGAACCTTCTCGCCCGCATCTTTAATCAAACGCTTCAAACGAGGCCAGTGAGGCAGTTGAGTGAACTTAATGGCACGCTCAGGATGAGGCATCATGCCCAATATTCTGCCTGATTCGTCAGCAACTGCAGCAATATCATCAATAGAACCATTAGGGTTGGCAGGCAAGCACTGCTCCTCGCAAACTGCTCCTTTAACGTAACGCGCAGCAACCATGCCCTTTGCCTTCATTGCCTCCAATGTCTTATCAGACGCGTAAAACTTGCCCTCGCCATGAGCAATAGGAACCATCAAGCCACCAAGACCCTTCAGCCAAGGACTCCTGCTGTCAACCTGCAAGTCAACCCACCTGCAATCATAACGAGGAAAATCATTATGCATCAAAGCAGCCTGAGTTTCATCCTTCTTGCCGTCAAGACCGGGCAACAAACCAAAGTTGACAAGCAACTGGAAGCCATTGCAAACGCCAAGAATCAAATGGTCGCCCTCAGCAAACCTCAACATGTCATCACGCAAATTATTCTTAATGCGATTAGCCCACGCGTAAGCAGAACCAGTATCATCACCATAAGAAAAACCACCAGGGAACATCGCAATCTGGTAACGGTGAATTTGTTTAGGATTCCTAATCCAATCCTCCATGTGCACGATATCCGCCTCGGCGCCAGCCTGCTCGAAAGCAAATTTAGAGCCGTTCTCGCAATTAGTGCCGTGCTCCTTCACAATCATCACAAGCGGTTTTACCATTTTTAGTTATCCCTGAACGTTGACCTGTACGGATTCAACATTTTGCTTACAGTCGTGCTTATCAAATCAGAATCAATACCCTCAACAATGAAATCATCAGATTCAACAATGCTTCCAATCATGCCATAAGAATTACCATCCATGAGCTCTTCAAAACTCTTCCTGTTCTGCTCCTTGATAGTTACCACAACTCTTCCCATGCTCTCAGAAAACAAAGCATAATCCTCGCGCATCCAATTACCAGGCAAATTCTCAAACGAAGCAAGCAAGCCCAACTTTCCACCCATCGCAGTCTTAGCCAAAGCAGCAGCGAGACCACCACGATGAACGCTTTGTGCAGACTCGACAAGCTCGCCCTCAATGCATTTTGCAAGAGAGCGATACAACCTGTTGTTCTTCTCAGCATCAACTTTAGGAACACTGCCACTGCCATGCTGGCCTCTCATAGCCAAATATTCAGAACCGCCAAGCTCGTCATAAGTGTCGCCCAAAACATAAACCAAGTCGCCAGCACACTTGGCGTCCAAAGAAACCGCCTTTCCGGAGTCCTCAATAACTCCGATAGACGAAACAAGCAAAGTAGGAGGAATAGAAATCTTGACAGCACTGCCTTTCTCATCAAAGCCCTTGAAATCATTAAACATGCTGTCCTTGCCGGAAATAAACGGCGTTTCATACACTGTCGCAAAATCATAACAAGCTTCAACAGCAGCCTTCAACTGGCCAAGACGCTCGGCCTCCCTTGAACTGCACCAGCAGAAATTATCCAAAAGCGCAAGATGATCGGGATTAGCGCCAGCAGAAATTGCGTTCCTCACAGCAGTATCAATCGCGCACGCAGCCATCCAATAAGTATCCAGGTCGCTGTACGATGGGTTAACACCCTGAGAAAGAACAACACCCTTATCAGAATCAAGAACTGGCCTCGTAATCGTTGCATCAGCGTTAACCCTGCCCTTGCCCTGCAAAGGCTTCAACACGCTGCCATCCTGAACCTCATGATCATACTGCCGAGAAATAAACTCAGTACTCGCAATATTCTGGCGAGCCAGAAGCTTAAGGAAAGAATCGGTCACATCGCGCTCTAAAGGAAGACTTGGCTCTTTGTAATCAGGCCTCTTGTAAGTTGACTTCTGCTGAATCTTAGGAACACCATCATGCAAAAAGTCCAAATCAAGGTCCACAACAGTCTTATTATCATAATTAACTGTACACTTGCCAGTATTAGTAAACATTCCAATAACACTTGCTTCAACACCGCGCCTCAACATCAACCCGCTGAACTCGTGCCACTTATCCGGCGGAACAGCAAGCGTCATCCTCTCCTGGCTCTCAGAAATCCAGATCTCCCAAGGCTGCATATTAGGATACTTAGTTGGAATTTTATCAAGAGCAACGAAACAACCATTAGATTCCTTTGCCATTTCTGCAACTGAACATGATAACCCGCCAGCGCCATTATCAGTAATGCTATTGTACAACAACCTGTCACGCGCTTCAAGCAAAGCATCACTCATCTTCTTCTGCGTAATCGGGTCGCCAATCTGCACAGCACCAGCAGGACTGCCAGCGTGCAAAGATTCTGACGAGAACGTAGCACCGTGAATACCGTCCTTTCCAACACGACCGCCAAGCATTACAATATAATCACCCGGTTTTGCGCGCTTTTCATGCGACGGCCTGCCATTAATCGTCTCAGGCATCAATCCAACAGTGCCAACAAAAACCAAAGGCTTGCCTCTAAAACGCTCATCAAAATAAACAAAACCCTGAGGAGTAGGAATGCCAGAGCAGTTGCCACCTGCGTTAACACCATCAATAACACCATCCATAATCCTGCGAGGAGAAAGAAGCCTGTCAGACAAGTCTTTCTTCCTAAACAAAACACGCTTGTCAGTCGGATCGCCAAAACAGAAGCCATAAGTGTTAATGACTGGCTTAGAAAACAAGCCACAACCCATCGCGTCACGATTAACACCAACAATACCGGTAATAGAGCCACCATACGGGTCCAAAGCAGAAGGAGAATTATGAGTCTCAACCTTGTGCGTCAAAAGATTCTTGCCATCAAACTTAATGACGCCTGAATTATCAGTAAAAACAGAAACGCAAAAGTCCTTTTCGCCCTTTTTCTTTCTAATATCATTCGTTGCGCGCTTAATGAAATGCTTGAAAAGACCATCGGCAATATCGTCAATCGGGTCAGCAAAAATAGTGTGCTTGCAATGCTCAGACCACGTCTGCGCGATAGATTCAAGCTCAACATCAGTAGGATTCCTGTCACGGCTCTTGAAATAATTCTGCACTGCCTTCATGTAAGTAAGATCGTTGTCCTTAGGAATCATCGACAAAGGACCGCGCCTCGTGCCATCAGCATTAGCAATGCCCTCCCTGCCAATCTTTAACAATTCAGGATCATCAACGCCCATAATTTTTACAATGTCCGCATGCGGAGTTCCAGTAAGCTTAACACGATGGTCAGTAATCCCCATGCCATTCTCAGCAAGAAAATCAGCGCGAGACTTAACGCGTATTTGCTGAATCTGGGGATTATACAACTCATTAGCAATCCTCTTCACTTCATCCTCTGAAGGAACATCATACAAGAAAAAAGTCTCAGATTTATGCGCGGGGAAAGCTTCCTTAAACCCGTCCTTCATCTCCTCAGAAACAGTATCGCCAACATTATCCTTAACACCACGATGAAAACTCACTTCAACAGCCCAGTCAAACAAGTCAGGCGCTAAAAAACCATCATGGCGCGCTTCCTCAACAACAGGATTGACCAGCATCTGAGACAAAACCTGCGCTTTGTCAACCGGCAAGTCTGCCTCAACTGTAAAATTGTCCACGCGGTCAACGAAACCTACAGAAAACCCGTCCTTGCGCAGCCTTTCCAACAAACCAGCCGCCTTTGCATCCTTGTGCTTAGACTTACGTTCAATACGAATAGCCATCAGCTAAATCACAAACCGCTCGTGCCTTCAGTTTTCGGCACAATCTTGCTCGTACACTCCTCTGCGGCCTTCCTCATATTCTCTGCCGTGTAAATTGCTGTTCCAACAATCGCATGCCAGCTATCACCAGCCGCTTTTGTTGCGTCATCAATCCTTCCACCCTGAGCAATAAAACCAGGAGCATAGAAGACGGGCTTAACGCCCTCTGCTTCAATCATGTTCCTTACTGATTTTATAACGTCGGGCTTGTTGCCAGGAACTACAAAATTGTTAACTCCTGCCCTTGCAGCAATCCTATACATTTCCGTAGCGCCCTCGTCAGTAATGAAGCCTCCCTCGCTGACAGCATAAGCAGGATGCGTCATCCTGCCGCCAACAATCACTTTCAAACCCTGATTCAAAGCATGGTAAATCCACGCGCGCTCAGTCTCAGGACCAGCCTCTGGGAAGAAAATAACAGTGTCAATTCCCGCATTCTTGCAAACACGGGCAAACTTCTTTCCAGTGTCAGGAATGTCAGTAGCGGCCTTCTGATGGTCATAAATAATCGGCTTGTCAGTGTACTTTCTTACAACTTCAACAACCCTAGGCAAACCGTACGCTAAACCAAGCTCAAAGCCAACCTTGAAACCGCCAATTCCGGGCAAGTCAGCGGTTTGCTTAACAAGCTCTTCGAACTGCTCAATAGTCTCAACATCACAAGCCGGAATAACGCTCTTATCGGCAGCAATAACGCGGTGCTCAAGAGACTTGTCAACACCAATCGCGATTTTTGCTTCCTGCGTACCATAAACGCGCAAATAATTCGCCATCATCTCGCAAGCCTTTGCAAACTCAGGCCCTCCTTTCAAAATTTCATAAATCTCAGAAATCTTAAGAACAGAAACAACTTTAGTTCCAGTATCCTTTTCGTACTTCTCAATGGCATTAACACCGTCAATGCCGACTTCCTGACGGTCAACAGCTATTGCAAGCACCGGATGCTGATAAGTCCCAAGCTCTCCCAAATCCTTAATTGCCTGATATTTTGCATCGCCTGTTGTAAAAACGTCATCCAAATGCGCAATGCGATTGCCATCCTTAGGCGCACGGCCAACAACACGCCCCTTGATTTTCTCAGCCTGAGTTGAAGCCTCGCCGCCAGTTTTCTCAACCTTACGAGTGAAAAACCACGGCTTATTCACACCAAGCCTTGCGAGCTCCATAGAAGCCGCAATCGCAAGACCAACACCCTTCTCAGGAATACCATATAATAAGTCAAAATCAACACCAGAACTCTTCAGCGCGTGCGCGTAAAAACTACCGAGCGCAGCAGTAGTCTCGCCATCATTAAAATCGCCAATGTTAATAAAATGAGGAGACAACCTCTTATTCTTCAGCTGCCGGTCCTCACCAAACTTGCCCGCATTGGTTTTCAACAAAAAATCAACGAAGTCTAGCTTAAATTGTTCCATAACACATCACCCTGTAAAAGCCAGAATATGCCCCTATAAAAGGACTTCTCGACAAGAATATATGTATTAAACTGACTATGAAGTGCGCCGGCGCGGGGAGTGTCGGAAACTCTGGTTTCCGAGCACACTCGGAAATTTGGAGTATCAAAACATAGAATTAGCAAATTTCCGATGTTTCATGCTCCCGGCCCAAACCGCAAAGCTTTTGAACCCCGAAGCCTTTTCAGGTCACCAGAGGTTCAGTCTGGCGGGCAACCTGGTTGCCCAACGCCGGCACATTTTTTCTTTTGTTATACTTCTTAAAGTGCCTAACTATCAAAAAATTGAAAGATTTACAGGCAAAACCGTACAAAACAATTAAAAACAGCTAATCTATTGTAAAAATATGTTCGAAAACCCAACAATAATGTTCGGAATAATAGGCGGACTGGGTGGACTATTACGCGCGGCAGTAGGAGTCAGAAAAGCATTCCTGCAAAAAAGAAAATTCGTACCAAGCTATTTCTTAGCAACAGTAATAGGCGCAGTAATAATAGGAGTAATAGTTGGAAGCACAATAGGAATAAACAAGGCAGTAGCATTGTTTGCAGGATACGCAGGAACAGATTTACTTGAAGGTTTAGCGAAGAGCTTCAAGATAGCGCCAATAAGAATCGGGTAGTCAAATTCTTTTGAGTCAAAATAAACTGTGACAAGATATTTATGCTAAGCAGTATTACTTCCAGATATGATAAAAGCAATATTGTTTGATTTGGACAACACACTAATAGACTTCATGAAAATGAAAAGAGCGGCAAGCGAAGCAGGAATAGACGCGATGATAGCGGCAGGAGTAAAGCTGAACAAAGACGAAGCGATGAAGCTTTTGTACGAACTTTACGACCATTACGGCATAGAACACCAGCAAATATTCCAAGAATTCCTAATAAGAACACAAAACAACATTGATTACAAGATTTTAGCAGCAGCAATAGTCGCTTATAGAAAAGCAAGAACAGTATTGGCAGAACCATACCACGGAGTAATGCCAACACTATTAAAACTAAAACAAAAAGGGCTAAAGCTGGCAATAGTGTCAGACGCGCCAATACTGCAAGCGTGGACGAGACTCACAGAAATGAAAATACAAGACTTCTTCGACACAGTAGTCACGTTTGAAGACACGGGAGAAAAAAAGCCAAGCAAAAAACCCTTCCAAAAAGCACTGGAACAGCTAAACGTCAAACCAGAAGAAGTACTCCATGTGGGAGACTGGCCGGAAAGAGACATATTAGGAGCACAATCACTAGGCATCAAAACAGCATTTGCAAAATACGGAGCACTAAAACCCTCGACAGTAAAAGCAGACTACGAATTAAACAAAATAGAAGACCTTCTACTAATCACACCAAGTAACTAAGGGCGTAATTTCTGATTCAGTCAAATAAAACGCGCGCATCCCAGGCTTCAAATTATTAGTGTCATAAAAGAAACTGCCATACTTAGCATCAATAATGCGAATCTTACCGCCACCAAGAGCGCAACGCGACTTCTCAAACTGCAAAGCACGCTGTTCAGGCAAATGACGCTTAAACTGGCCCAACTCCAAACCCCTCCACTTGCCAGCATCCAAAATAAGCAAAGCACCCTTTGACTTAGGCTTTTCAGCAACAACCGCAGAAGTTACCGGAGAAGAAGTAGCAACTTGGGGGAAAGCATAAGGACTGCAACACCAATAAACTTCAGCAGTCTTCTCACAACCAGTCCACTGCATCAACGCATCAAACTCCCTGCCGGCCAAAACAGCCATTCCCTGACACTTATTCTGCTTCCAACGCCAAGAATACCCAGGCACAAAAGTCTTGGACTCAAGCATGCACAAATTACCAAAACAAGTGCCATACTTTGGCTCATCATTCTCACAAAAAGCATTGCCATTAACGTTATCACAACAAGCAAGACTATCAGCTCCAACAACTCCAATCTTCTTCTCACGCTCGCACATCACACGAGAAAACTGTTCAGGAGAAATGCTATCAACAGGATTATTAACGTAAATTGTTGCGTAAACAGGCAACGCCAATAACAAAAACAACACCAACTTTTTCACAGGCATATGCTTTGGAGTGCCTTATATAAATGTTGTCTAAAAAAACCGAGCAAAACATTAAAAACAGTCCAACATTAGCCAATCCTATGGACACACGAAACAAAATCTTCGAATTGTTCATTAACAAAAGAAGACTGAGATTCTCAGAAATAGAAAAAGCCCTAGGCATCAAAAGCAACACGCTGGCATACCACCTCGAAGGCATGGTAAAAGAAGGAATAATGACAAAAGACGAAGATGATTACGTTCTAACCGTGCAAGGCGAAGGAATGATGCCATTCTTTGCACACGCGACAAAAAAAGAAGTAGGAGTGCTCCCAGTAGTACTAGCAGCAATAGTCAACAACGACCAAATACTAATGCTCAAACGCAAAAAAAGACCATATCAGGGGTACTGGGCGCTTCCAGGAGGAAAACTACACCTGCCAGAAAGCATACCAGAATGCGCGCTAAGAGAAGTCAAAGAAGAAACAGGGCTTGACTGCGAGTTTTCCCACATCGCATCAATAATACACGAAAGAGTAAAAGAAAACAACACGTACAAACACGCGTTCATACTATTCCTGACAGTCTTGAATCCAAAATCAACCCAACTAAAAGAAAGCGATGAAGGAAAACTAGAATGGTTCCCGCTCAAAAACTTACAGCCGGAAAGAATCATACCATCAGATTATCACATGATAAAAGACCACATCAAAGCAATATCAAACATTACCTGCGTAATAATGGAAGAAAAAGAAGAAAAAATAATAAAATTCGAACAAACTAGAACTTAGACGCTAGCTTGCCGACAATTGGAGTTGCCTTTTCTTTGCCGCTGAACGCATTTATCACGCTTATGATCCATAAGACAGTGCATACAATGCTCCAGATGAACGTCAATGGGAACGTGAAAACCAATATGGTAAGTCCAAGGTTCACCACTACTGCTGCAATACCCAACGCTAAACCCTGCTTAGCATAGAACATCACATACTTATCCTTCTTCTTCATCAAAATTGCCAGAATAAAACCTAGTATCGGCAATGTTCCAATGAACGCCCAACCTGTATCTGCTTTAGCCATAAAATTCACCTCTTATAAGAATAAGTTAAACTAAGCGGTTTAAAAGAGTTACGGTTTGGCATTCTTTGAAGAGCTTTCAACAGCGCGAAGACGCTTTGTCAAACCGCTTTCAACACTGCGCGTCTGAGGAAGAATACGCAATTTGCCATCAATTTGACGAACAACTATGTAATTCCACGTTTGCATAGTCTCGTGCATGGGCGCTTCCTGCCTGACAAAATCCTCAGTCCTCTGGGCAGTTACAGCGTACTCGCCATTTTCAAAGTCCACACCACTATCCGGCAAACGCTCAAGACTGCCGAGCAAAAGATCGCCGATTTGTCCGCCACCATTATTTCTGCCTCGGTACACCTCAGCAATCCTAGAATCATCATTCGGAAAATAAATAGTATACAATCCGGCGTTTGTCTGCACAATTGATTTTTTCATTACCAAAGCGCAAAACCACCAGTTAATAAACTTTTTGACACATCGGAAATTTGCCAGACTAGATACTCCAAATTTCCGAGTGTGCTCAAGAACCGATATGAATTTCAAAATAAACACGGTTCTTGACACAACCTTTATATTCATAAATAAGGTAAACAGATAAAAAAGAGGTACAAATGCTGGTCTTCAAATACGACAACGCGCTAATATCAAAAACAAAAATCTTCTCAACAGCCAAAAAACTAGCTTCTGAAATAAAAAAACTGCAAAACGCGGATTATACAAACGATTATGCCAGCGTATGCCTGCCAGATGACGAGCACATTCTCAAAGTTGTCAGTGCGGCTGTTGCAATAAAGAAAAGGCTAAATCCAACACTCATAGTTGTAATCGGCATTGGCGGAAGCAACCTAGGAACGATGGCAGTACAGGAAGCAATTCTAGGAAAGAACTGGAATTTATACAACACTCCTCAAATTCTGTACGCTGACACAGCAGACCCAGACGAAATACAAGTTGTGATAACAGAAATGCAACAACATTTGCGGCAAGGGCACCAAGTATTGCTAAACGTGGTCAGCAAAAGCGGAAGCACAACAGAAACAGTAGCGAACTTTGAAGTTTTACTCAACGTATTACGCAGGCACAGGAAAGACGCAAGCAAGTATGTAGTAGCAACAACAGACAAACACAGCGAATTATGGAAGCTCGCAGTCAAAAACGAGTTCTCAGTCCTGGAAATACCAAAAAAAGTGGGCGGAAGATACAGCGTGTTCTCACCAGTAGGACTATTCCCGTTGGGAATGCTGGGAATTAATTTGAAAGAACTATTAGATGGAGCGGCAAAAATGAAAGAACAATGCCTGTCAGCAAAAGGACCGGCAGCGATAGGCGCATCACTGATTTACCTGCACAACAAAACAGGAAAAAACATCTACGACCAGTTCATATTCTCAACAGACCTGGAGAGCCTAGGCAAATGGTACAGGCAACTGCTTGCAGAAAGCACGGGCAAAACCACAAAAAAAGCAATAACGCCAACAATAAGCATCGGAAGCACAGACTTGCACAGCGTCGGACAATTATATCTGGGCGGGCCATACGACAAACTAACAAATATAATCTCAACGCACTTCAATAACACAATAAAAGTACCATACTACCCAGAATATGACAAGCTAGTTCCAGACTTACAAAAAAAAGAGCTCAACCACATAATGCACGCGATACTACACGGAGTAAAAACAGCATACAAGAAAGGAAAAAGACCATACTTGGAAACAAGAATGGAATCTAAAAATGCGAAATCAATAGGCGCGTTCATGCAGCTAAAAATGATAGAAACAATACTTCTCGCCAAACTAATGGGAGTAAACCCGTTCGACCAGCCGGCAGTAGAATTATACAAGAAAGAAACAAGAAAAGTGCTAAGTAAATAAGCCAGTTATCCAGCTCCATAGACGAGCCCAGAATCCCTTCTTCTCAACCTTAGGAACAGTTTCCAACGGCTCGTACGCTCCAGGAATAGGCGAAGCCTTTACAACAACCTTCTCAGAAACGTTTACTGGCTCAGGCGTTGCGGAAACAGCAGGCATAGGCTCAGCGGTCTTATTAACGGATTTGTTCAGTAATTTCTTGTCAAAAAAAGCAGGAGCGGAACCAGAGTTCGAATTAATCACGTACTCAGTAAGATTAATGCTCTTCAAATTAGCATTCGCAACAAACTTGGCAGCAGCATTACGGTCCTTGTCCTCAAGGCCAGTAATCAACAATTGGACTTTGCCATTCTTCTCAAATAACTTAATGTAGCCAACACTGCCTCCTAAGTCTTTATAACAAGGCACGGGATTGCCCATCAATTGCGCAGCAGCAGTATTATCACAAGGACTGCCAATAACAATTGCGTTCTTAATAGTCACATCAGAAATCTCAGAATCGAGCTTAGACGTGCCAACCTCAGTCGTAACGTTCTCAAATTTCGCAAGACTCGAAGAAACAATAGTTGCAGAAACGACGTCCAAAGCAGAAGACTCCTCGCCAACAACATAAATCGCATTAAACTTGCCATTAGCCACATAAAAAGAAGGCCAGTCAGCAATAGTATAAGCGCTAACTGTCGGAATGAGCAACAACAAAAGCCACCATACTTTTTTCATAAGCGTGCGAACATTTTTATTTATTTAAAGATTGTTATTCCATATATGAATACGAAACTGGTGATGCTAATACTTCTAGCAGGCTGTGCGTACAATCCAAACATGGCAAGATACGTGATAGACGGAGACACGTTCGTACTGAACAACGGCGATACAATACGATTAGCAGGAATAGACACGCCAGAAAAAGGAGACATAAACTACGACAAAGCAGCTTACGAACTGCAAAAAAGAATTATCGGAAGAGAACTAACACTTGAAGGAACAGAAACAGATGATTATCAAAGAAAAGTAAGGCGTGTTTTTGCAGAAGGCAGGCATGTCAACCTAGAATTAGTGCAGGAAGGATGGGCGAGAGCAGCATGGCACGAAGGAACAAAATATGAAGCAATACTAGAAAAAGCACAACAAGAAGCAAGAAATGCGAGAAAAGGAATATGGAATGTAAACGATGAAAGCTACAAAAGACTAAGCCATAAGTGCGCAGAATTAGGGTGCCCGCTCGGCAGCATCGCGGTAGCAAGCAAAAATGGAGAAGTATTCTACAACTGCGCATGCGGGTCAACAAGCCTTATCGCAAAAGAAAACATTGTATGCTTTGAACAACTACAAGACGCAATCGCACAACGACTAATGGAAGCAAGAAGGTGCTAAGCAGAAGTAATGCAGCAATATTTCTGCAAACTCTCATCAAAAATACACGGATACTTGCTGTCAACAGCTTCAGTACCAAAACTACAATCCCACTTATCACGATTTGCATACATGATTTCCTGCCAGTGCTGAGCCCACATCTGCTCTCCGTAAGCCTTCCCAAACGCGGAAGGATTGTCATTCATAGCCTTACGAATGGCGCCACCATACACCTTACTCCCGCCATAAGAATTTGCGGCATTCATATCATAAGCAGCCTGACCTGTAATGGAATTAACATAAACAACAGTTAAAGTTGAAATCAATACGATTGCAACAATTGCTAATATTGTTTTATTCATCCTCTTTTCGAATGATAGATTCTGAGATAGATATATAAAACATGCGGCAGCCAGGATTCGAACCTGGGCATGCACTAAGCAACTGGCTCCTGAAGCCAGCCCGTTTAACCGCTTCGGTACTGCCGCATTTATTCTCCTCTAACAACAGAAAAAACATCCTTTGGCTTCAACAAAGTAACAGAAGCAAGCTTGTCAAACAATTCAATGCGAAGAACTTTCTGAGGATGCTCAAGATTGACTTTTCCTCTCAACATTGGAGCAATCATTTCAACAATCTGCTCCTTGTGCAAATCGCTGCGGTGCTTGACAACATCAATAGCATACTGGTCGTCAGCCATAAACATTTCCTTAATGTCCTCTCTTACAGTTGCTTTTATTCCATCAAGAGTTCCAGCACACCACAAATCAGCAGGAACCCACTTCAAAGTATGAGTCAAAGAATTAGGGTCGCTGGCAAACATCTCACGAACTTCCTCAACAACGTCTCTTCCGGCAAGCTTTGTCTTAACACCAATAATTCCCGGAACGAGCAGTTCCTGGTCCGACTTCTGGTCGCCAAGCTTAGTCAGAATATTATGTATCTCGCTCTTACCAGACATATAACCGCCCCTGGCGTCATAAGAAACTAACAAATTAGGCTCCATTGCAATTCTCACAAAGCCACATGCTTTAAAGCTTTTCTCTCCTCAAAAACTGCTTCTCAAAATCAAGAAGATAAGCTGGATCCTTCTTGCATTTCTGCACAAACTCAAAGTCAAATTTATTGCTGAAATCCCTGTTCACACCAAAATACAATCGCAACAATTCACGCGTATATGATGGGCTGGAATTCTCAGCGTGAAACTTGCGAATTACATCAGAAGTGTGCTTGCCATCGGCCCCGTCAACTTCACACATTACGCCAATATCATCAGCTGTAATGACCAGATACTCATCACCGGCAAACTCCTGCTTGAACGCTTCACTGTGGTATGTGATAAATCCGCAAGTGTGCTTTGCGTTGTACTTGTCAAAAAGCTGTTCAGGCAACGGCCTAAAACCCCAAACACGGTATCTGGCGGTCAGTTTTCTCTGCTGTCTAAGATTAATAACGGCAATATTCATCACAAGCTCGGGCTTTTCAGGAGCATTAATCTCAAACGCCTCCTGATACCAATCAAACACCTCAGGAGTTTTCAAAAACTTCTCAATCCTGGATTTCAGATCGTCCCTTGAACACTTGCCAATCCTCTGCTCACGATGAATTCCATCAACCTGAAAACTGTACAGAACCCCGTTGGCATAAACAAAAGTATGCTCGGGGCCGGTTAGTTGCTCCATACCGAATGGGAGCTCTTCAAACTGCAAAATCTTTTCAAGGCTCTGATTCTGCTCCTGCCTCATGTCTGTCATCTGCACAATACTGTCAGAGCAATATATAAAATTATCTACTGTTCAGTCATGAAAATAATATGTCATTACGTATTTAAACCACCGAAATATGGATTATTGGATGAGTGAAGTGGAACTAGAACAGAGACTTAAAGAAGCGAAAAAGCGCAAGTGGACAGATAGGATTGGAATAGCTGTTTCAGGCTTTGCAGCAGGGTTTCTGATATACCTGACTTCAATGTCAGCCCAGCCAGTTGAGCGCAAAACAGAAACAGGAACAACAGAGAATGTCAGCAATTTCAACGATTACTTCACAAGGCGCCTGCCAAAGAAAGCAGAAAAATACAAGAGAGCTGTTAGTGAGTATTTGAGTAATGATTACGTTGGATCCAAATAAACTAACATATTGAAAATAATTGTTTTTCTCGAGGACAACCGCAAAACATATAAAGGGCAGACAAAACTATATACTGCAAGAGATAGAAAGGTAACAAGGCAATGCCTTGGTGTAGAAACTTGTTCTGAAAATGGACGGGTTTCGCGGTTTATCTTTCTGTCTACTTACAGTTGAACCACGAAACCACGGTTCGGAGAAATATAAAATGAAATTCAGTGAATTAAACCTAAAGCCAGAGCTATTAAGCGCTCTGCAAAAATTAAAATACGAAACACCGACAGAAGTACAAGAAAAATCAATACCATTACTTCTACAAGGAAAAGACTTGGTTGTACGAAGCAAAACAGGAAGCGGAAAAACATTCGCATTCCTACTGCCGATACTACAAAACCTCTCACCAGAAAACAAATTGCAGGCTTTGATACTCTCACCAACAAGAGAATTAGCACAACAAACAGACAAAGAAGCACACAAACTAATTCCAAGCATCAAAACAGTTCTATTATACGGCGGAATAAGCATAACCCCGCAAATAGAAAGACTTGACAGAGGAGCACAAATAGCAGTCGCAACGCCAGGAAGAATCCTTGACCACATGGCGCGAAGAACAATAGACTTCTCAAACGTGAGATTTGTAGTCCTTGATGAAGGAGACAGAATGCTCGATATGGGATTCATAGACGACGTTGAAAAGATACTGCGAGCAACACCAAAAGACAGGCAGACAATGCTGTTCTCAGCAACAATGCCGGAACAAGTCGTCAACATTTCACAAAGGTACATGAAAGACCCAGAAACGCTGATGCTTCAGCAAGACGAAATAACAGTCAAAAAAATCAGGCAAAAAGTCCTCGGAGTAGACAGAAAACTAAAACTGGACCTTCTTATGAAAATATTGAAAGATCCGGCAGCAAAAAAAGTAATGGTATTCTGCAACACAAAAGACTGGGCGGAAAGAATGGGCGACATCCTATGGAAAAAAAGATTCCAAGCCACAAGCATCCACTCAGGACTAAGCCAGAACAAAAGAAACAAAGTCATACAAGACTTCAACACAGGAAGATATAGCATACTCGTGGCAACAGATGTTGCGGCAAGAGGACTGCACATTGAAAACGTCACACACGTAATCAATTACGACATTCCACGCAATCCAAAAGACTACGTGCACAGAATAGGCCGTACTGGAAGAGCAGGAAAAGAAGGAGACGCAATAACATTCATCACACAAATAGATGAAAACTTGCTCAGAGCAGTAGAATCTGAAATCAAAATGTTCCTCGAAGTACAATACATCACGCCAGAAGGAAAAATAATGACTCCAAAACGAGACAGAAGCCACCTGGAAGAGCCATCAACGGCACACACACCAATGGCACACGGCTCAAGAGAAGAAACAGTCCAAATTCACACGCACTCAGATTCTTCTGGTGACGACTGGGGACTAGACTGAATCAGAGTTCAGAACAGTTCCAGAAGAAGGCGCTGAGCGTTTTTCACGCCTTTCAACAATCTTTCTGCACTGATCCTCAACAAGCTGATATAGAACAGGGTTCCTCTTCTCAACCTTGCTCGGAATAGTATTGCTGCCTGCAATAATGCTAATGAACGCATTATGAACCGCGTCTTCTGCATCATCATGATTTCCAGTCAAGCGAGAAGCATACTGTACAAGATTGTCCCTGCTACCGTACAATTCTGATATTGGATCACTCACATTATTCACCCACTACAAATGGAAGATTTACAATCCTCTCTTTAAAAAGATTTTGACATAAAAAAACCAGTTTTCGAAAGCTTTAAAAGACACCCATTAGTAGTTTAACATATAGGGAATTTTTGTGGAGGGGATTTGAGTGAAGAACGAATTAACAGCGGCAATAATGATAGCAATCTGCGCAGCACTAGCAGTCGCAGTCAGCGCAATCGTCTAATTCTTTTTTTTAAAATTTAAAAGAAAAAATTACTTGCAGTCAACAGCAGCAAGGGCAGTTCCAATCTTGTCGAAATTCTGGTGCAAAACTTTCACAGCCTCAGCAGGCAAATCATACTCTTTAGCAAACGTTGCAAGCCACGCCTTAGCATCACGCAAAACATTAGAAACAGGCTTGACAGAACCCGCATCAACCTTGCCAGACACATCACACTTAATGCCACCGACTTTAGCGCCTAACTCCTCTATTTTCTGGTTCAAAACTTTAACAGCCTCGTCAGCAAGCTTATATTCAGTTTTAAAAACAGCAAGCCAGTTTTTAACATCCCTAACACTATTCTCAACATTACGCACTGATTTAACATCAATATTTGCCATGATAACACCTCGTTTATATTGAAAGAGAGAAAAAGACAGGAGTATAAAAAATTTAGTGTTTTACAGCGATAAAACAACATTTAAATAACACTGCTATATCAAAACAAAAATGCAAAAAAGAGACGACCATTACAGCCCAACGGAATCCTGGAAAAACCCGGAGTTTTTGGCAAGCCCAGACGCAAGACTTCTAAGAATAATGGCAGAGTATCTAGAGCCTGCAGCACTCTTCAGAAAACACGACGTGCACAATCTGATTGTCATCTGGGGAAGCGCTCGCAAACTTCCCAAACTTGAAAAATACTATGAAGACGCAGAAAAGCTCGCATACATGATAACAAACTGGTCAAAAAAACTAGGAGAAGGCAAACGACAGTTTTTGGTAGCAACAGGCGGCGGAGAAGGAATAATGGGGGCGGCAAACAAAGGAGCAAGCAAAGCAGGAGGAAAATCAGTTGGAATGAACATCACACTGCCCTTTGAACAAAAACCAAACAAGTACATAACAAGAGAACTAAGCATACAGTTCCACTACTTTTTCATGCGAAAATTCTGGATGGTCTACCTGGCCAAAGCGCTAATAGCGTTCCCAGGAGGAGTTGGAACAATAGATGAGTTGTCTGAAGTATTAACCCTTGTGCAGACAGGCAAGCCAAAGAAGACGATGCCAATAATTCTATACGGTTCAGAATACTGGAACAAAGTCATCGATTTCAAAACAATGGCAGAATGGGGAACAATCAGCGAAAAAGACCTCAGCCTGTTCAAAATATGCGACACGCCGGAAGAAGCATTTGAATATTTAACAAAAAGATTAACAGAACTATACCTTTAAGCAGCAACAGCTTTCTTAACAGGAGCCTTTACAATCGCCTTTTTCTTAGCAGTCTTTGTTTCAACAAGAATAGTGCAACTGCAAGGAAGCTTGTAAGAAGCACGCTTCATCGCACGCCTTGCAAGAGCAATATGTTCCTTGTTTGTCTTAACAGTAAAAATCGGCTGGCCCTTCTTAATCTGCGCGGCAATACCAATAGGCTTGCCGTAATTGTGCGCCATACCAGTAGACAAACGGTCCGCACCCGCACCAGAAGCTAACGGGTTCTCTCTTAAAACATGGTGAGGATAAACACGCATCTGCATAAAATAACCAGTCTTTCCAAGAGCATTCTCCAAAACCCTGTTAGACGTCTGCCTTGCGCTTTCAAGAGCAGCATCACGAATCTGCAAGAACATCTTAGGAACAAGATGAACATTGGTATCATAATTAGACTGAGTACCACTAGTATACCTTGAAATCCTGTTAGCAGGCCTTGCACGAATGTAACAGTACTTCTTGTACTTGGAAAAACGCGTGTACGCACGCTTATAATCCCTATAACACGCAAAATTACGAAGTCTCGCCATAAAGAACAGAGGAAAGGGAGTGGTTTAAAAAGGTTTCTGATAACGGCCAAGCTTTATATATTTGAGTATACGAATCGCGTTCTGGGGCAGGTATGATAACGCAGAATGATTTACAGCGACAAGTCGTAGAAGAATTGCCACGCGTTGACATAAGCGTAGCAGCAAGTGTTGCAGCAATGGGTGTGGCGGAAGGCTGTGACATAGAACGCTATGCCACTGATGAAAACTATAATCATCTTGCAGGCAGGCTCGCAGAAGTGAATCTGCGGCAAAGGCTGCACGTGATTAGCGACACTCTGGGCGGCAAAATGCAAGTCAGCCCAATTCCACATATGACTCAAAAAGACGGTCTTGAATACAGAACTGACCGGCTCGGCTCTCTATACATTGCGATGCCAGGCGAAGACGCTTTCTGCGAAATAGACGCGCTTGCAGTCATCGACGGCCTACCAACAATTTTTGAAATTAACCTTTCAAGAAAATACGGAAGCAGAGGCGCTTCACAGCACCGCACCGGCGCAAACCTGCGCGCAGCTGGAAACTTCCGTGAAAAACGCACAGAACAGCTTACTATTCCTATCAGCGAATACTTTAATTCGCAATGCGGCTATGTTGTTATTCTTGCGCCACATAACGTTAAACCAAACTCGCCAACACAACAAGCATTCAAAGAACAAGGCGGCATTATAATCCCACACTTTATGCTGTATGCGCAATATCGTGCTGCAGTGAAGCAAATTGGTGATGAGCTAAAGAGGGCGCGCGATTTACAGGCCGCGCTGGACTGATAGCTTACGACAATTCGATGCTTGTACTATTGTTCTATCATTGATCTAAGACGTTTATAACCATTCCCTGTTGTAAATATGCTCGAGAGGTACAAACCTGAGGAGGCAACATGACAAAAACAATGAAAGCAGGATTGGCTGTTTTGGTGATGATGTTAGTTGGAGCATCAGCATTGCTAGTTAGCGGAATAACGCAACAGCACGCCATCAACGAAGCCGAAGCAAAAGCAATAGCACAAAGAACTATTGAAGGAGAAGTTTCTGAAGTAGAAATTGAGAGCGACGTATACGAAATAGAAGTAGAGAAAAATGGAGCGGAGCACGAAGTTACAATCAGTGCTCAAACAGGAGAAGTGCTCAGCGTTGAAGAAGATGATGAAGATGAGGGCGCAGACGTCCCAATCACCGGAAGCGCACTTGAACAAGCAAGCGCCGCTGCGTTAGCGCATATTGGAGAAGGCAAAGTGACTGACTCTGAAATCGGGGACGAAGAAGGATACTACGAAATTGAGATTAGGCTGAACAACGGCCGAGAAGCAGATGTCCATCTTGATGAAAACTTCAAAGTGCTTAGCGTGGAATACGACTAGGAACATTTATATTTTTTATTTTAATTCAACATTATGTGGTGATTAACATGAAAAAACAAGCTAAAATCATATGTTTAATGGCGATGTTGTTACTGTCAGCAACATCAATATTTGCTGAAGAAGAGACCGATGACTGGCAATTATTCGGCCTAGAAGGAGAGAAACTGTTCAACCTAGGAAGCGGAATACTCTCAACAGCGCTGTTTGCACTAATATTTATAGCGTACACCCGAACAAAACAAAGCAGACTATTGTATGTTTCGTCCGCCTTCTTCCTGTTCGCAGTAAAGGGCTATCTGGGAGCGCACGAACTATTCTTTGAAGAACTACTGTGGGTTGACCCAACAGCAGCTGTACTGAACTTTGCGATACTGCTATGTTTCTTTTTCGGAATCATGAAAAAATAGGTGCACAATGCAATACCTGTCTGACAAAGACAAAAAAATACTCGAGCTAGAGACGAGAAAAAAGATTTATCTAGCTATTAAAGAATTCGCCGGAAGCCACTTCAGGGAAATCCAGAGAAAAAGCGGGCTGGCAGTAGGCTCTGTACAATACCACCTTCATTACCTCGTCAAGAACGGCCTTGTAAAAGAAATAAAAAAAGACAACAATTTGGTGTACTTTCCACGGGAATTCACATCAGGCACCGCCCTGCTTAGTTTTTTGCGGCAAGAAAGCACCAGAAAGATTATCTTGTTCATAATGACCAACAAAGACTGCAACCACGAACAAATTGTCAAGTACGTCCGCCTCTCACCCTCTACAATCTCCTGGCATCTCAAAAAACTGCAGCAACAGAGAATAATTAAATCTGAGAAGAAAGGAAGAAAGACATTCTATCGGCTGTCATGCGATGAACAAACAATAATCAACTTACTCATCACATATCAGGAAAGCTTTGTGGACAAACTTGTTGACAGAGTCATCGAGATGTGGAGTCTTTAGTAATTGATTATCTTACACTACTCATCAATGCGAAGCTCTTTGCTCGCTCTATCAGAGAAATACTTTTTCATCTCAGCAGGTGAAAGCTCTTTGCCAGACTTTTCCATCTCAGACATGATTTCGTCTGCTTTTCTCAAAGACATAGAATATTTTTCATCGCCAAACTCTGCAACAAACCTGTTGCCAACGTATTTGAAAACCGGCTCGGGAACAACTTTGACAGGCTCAGAATATTCAACCTTTAGCTTGGCAGGCTCGTTAGCAACAGCATCAAGACCATTGAAGTAAACAAAACCGGCAACTAAAGAAGCCGCGACCGCAGAAGTCCAGCCCGCAAGAGAAAACTTCCTTGCTTTTTTTGCAGACATTCTTGCATCATATAGCTTTTTACCCTCGTCAGAAACCACTTCGTGCAGAACTAAATTATCATGATCAAGATGGCTTTTTTCTTTTGCAAGTTTTTCATTCGATTCCTTCAAACCAGCATTCTCAGCAAGACTCTCAGTATACCTATTTGCCATTGATTTGGCATTCTTGTTAAAAATGTCAGACTTCAAAGCAAGATTCTGCTCTAGCTCAGAAACCTGCAGCTGCAAAATTGCGCGGTCAGCGGCAATCCTGTCATACTCGTCTGCATCAACACCTGAATGGCTTTTTACTGCAGATTCCAATTCATTGATGCGCGCCTGCAATTGATCACGCTCTGCCTCGGTTATCGTAATATCAGATAAATCATCCTCAAGACCTTCAGGCTCCAACTCAGACCAAACCTTCTCAGTATCTCTCTGGCCTGGCCTTTTAGCAGAGTCCCCATCGTATAAGTTATCTTCAGTCATCTTTAATATGTTTCTCCTGTTTCCTGAAATAATCCCTGCGCTTTTCAGGCGTCAAATCCTCGGCAGCCGGCAAAATCTTATTAGCCTTTCGCAAAGACATCCTGTAAACTTCATCACCATACGAAACAATAACCTGATTACCCCTATATTCAATCCTTTCCTCGCCTGCTTTCTTTCTGAAAAACTCCCTTCTGTCAAATGCAGACAATCTTTCCAGTGCAGGCCAAACCTTGTCAGCTTCCTTCAAAGGCAAGCTGAACTTCTCACCATTATACGAGAAGACAACGCTCTTATCAACATACGCCATACTTTCATCAACCTTGTCATGAACAACAGGCTCGTCTTTTATTGACGGAGCCTGCGATTTAATAGGGTTCTGAATCATGTAAACGCACAACAAAGACGCAGCAACAAAACCAAGCACACCGGCTCTCTTCTTCCTTTTCTCAAGCTTACGACCTTTTTCGGCCTTCTCAGCACGCTTGTAATTATCAACCGCGTGCCTTTCAGCAGTCACGGCACGCGCCTGCTGAGTTCCAGCCAAAGTTTGAGCGCCAGTCAATTGAGTTCCAAGACGGCCAGCTTCAACCTGCAGCCTTCCAACTTCATCCTCCAAATTCTGAATCCTTGTGGCCTTCTTTGAAAGTTCTACTCCAGCAGCGTCCAATTCATCCCTGGCCCTATTGTACACTTTGGACTGTGCGGTGATTTGCGCATTTCTAACGTCCAACAATTGCTCGGCATTATCAACAGCTTCCTGCGCAGTTGTTTTTTCGTCTTCTAACTGTGCAATCGTCGCTTTGGCAGCTTCCATGTCGGTTGTGTAACTGGTCTGTCTGCCTTTCAGATGGCCAACCTCCTTTGCGAGCTTTTCGTAATTTTCTTTATATGCCTGAAGTTCCTTTCCAAGAAGGGCAGTACTTTCTTGTAATGCTTTCACAATCTCGCTATTCAAACAGTGTACCGGCTCCTCGCCAGAACGAATTCTATTAACTCCATTCTCAATAGCTGAAGCAATTTTAGCTTCCAAATACGTCCTGAAGCCCCATGCGCTACGTAGTTGACTAATGAGTTTACCTATAATAGGAGGCCAAGTAACACCTGCAGGGTCTGTAAAAGACTCTCCTGAAATTATTTCAGATAAACCGCACGTGCCCCAAATGAACGCAGTAAGAGCCTTTTCTGCAGTGCCGTATCTTTCAATATGTTCTCTAAAAACTTTCTCACTGACTTCTGAATCGAGCTTTCTCGCCTTGGCATAGCCAAGAACATACTCTGTCAAAAGCGCCGTTTTCTCAGCTTCAGTCAGCTTTTTGATCTGCTCTACCTCGAAAATTTCAGATATAGTTAATTCTAGGCTTGCTGGATCCTTTTTATCGTCCCCCATGAGACAAGAGTATCATTTACGCTTTATAAAGCTTACGGAAGTAACTACTAGGAAGTGAGGAAAATCAGACGTTCATGTTGGCTGGAGGCTCGTCATGAACCGGCTCTTCCAAAGGGAGCTCTTTCTGCTCTTCAACAGGCACTTCAGGCAAGTCCTCAACTGGAAGGTCAGCAATTGGCTCTTCAACAACCTCTTCTGCCTGCTCAACAACTTCCTCAACAGGCACTTCTTCAACAGGAGTCTCAACAGTCTCTTCAGCAATTTCTCCAATCTCATCAACCTGGCCGGTAGCAAAGTCTTCAACACTTGCTTCCATTTCCTCAGCAGTCAAATTCATTTCATCAAACAATTCAGAATTCTCCTCCATATAATCATGCACGACTTCATCAATAAACTCTTCATCAGCAGCAAAATTCTCATCAACCCATGATTCAGCTTCCATGAACTCCATTTCCATCTCAGAAGGCGCTTCGTCCGTAACAGTCATCTCCATATTCTCAGTCACCATTGCTTCAGCAACCATGGCATCCTCTTCAAAAGAAACAACACGGACTTTACCCTCTTTAACCATGACCTTAGTATTACCGTCAGAAACCTTGATGGCAAAACCAGTTCCGCGAACAGTAGCAACAGTATTAGGAGTCTCAATCTTATATTCCTGAATACCGCTAAGCTTCAAAACACGAGACCAAGTCTGACCAGCACTCTGCTTCAAATCAACACTGCCCTTAGCAATCTTCTTTACAACAATCTCGGTATTCTCGTCCAACCTCAAAACAGAACTATCAAAAAACACAACAGACGCCTTGGACTTAGCCATGGTCTTAATAACATCACCAGCGTGCAAATCCATGCCGGCAGAAGCAGAACCATCATTAACAAAAACCTCACCGCTATGAACGGCAAGAGTTGCAAGAGACTCCATCTTCTTCTCAGAAGTCTCATTAACAACAGGCTGTTGCGCAGGAGCACAAGCCAACAACAATAACAGCAATAACACGTAAGTTCGCATCAGAAGACATAATGAACCTAACTATATATTATTTCTGCAAAGCTTTTTAAACCTCCCGTCTTAACTAGGGTGTATGAAGAAACTCATCAGCGCAGCACTGATAATCCTGCTAATCACAGGTGGATTCTACTTTTTTGTAGTCGCACCAAAACCAGCAACAGCAGCAATACTATACGTTGAAAGCGGAAACGTGGAAGTCAACACAGGAGCGGGCTGGGAGCCAGGACAAGACGAAATGGAACTCTCACAAGGAACACAAGTAAAAACAACAAGCGGAGAAGCAACAGTAGTATTCTACGAAGGAGAAATAATGCACTTGCAGCCAAACAGCCAAGTGCAGCTAGACCTAGTAAGCAAAGACAAAGTAAAAGTCACACAACTCGCAGGAGAAACCTGGAACAAAGTAACCAAGCTATCAGGAATATCAGAATACACAATAGAAACACCAAGCACAGTAGCAACAGTGCGAGGAACAGAATTCATGATTAACGACGAAGAACTCGAGGTAGGAGAAGGAGAAGTCGACTACGGACCACGAGACAAAGCTGAAAGGCACAAAGTCCAAAAGATGAAGCGCATGCTAAAAACAATGGAAGAGCAGGACATGACAGAAGAACAAAAAGCGCGCTTCCAAGAATTTGGCGGCAAGTACGTCAAAATCCTGCAAAAAGTCAGAGCCAGAGAAATCAAAAAGCACAAAATGCTGATGAAAGCAGCAGAAGGCAAAGGATACAATAAAGAAAAAATACAGCACGATTTGAACGAAATAGATGAAGGAAGGCAAGACGAAGACAAACTCTACCAAGAAGTGCCAAGCATGATGAAGCCAAGAGCAAAACGCGCATACATGCTAACCAAAGAAATCAAACGCGTAAAAGCAAAACTTAAATGAAACGCGCCATAATAGTGGCACTGCTAACAGGAATACTCCTAATAATTCTCGCAAAAGCAGGACTCTTCTACACGTGGAACTTACGAGTAACAGACACATTATACGGCGGAAACCAAGCACTAGAAAACATCAAAATAATAGCGATAGACGACAAAAGCCTCCAAGAAATCGGAAGATGGCCATGGCCAAGAGCAGAATTCACCAAACTTCTAAACCATACTGGGCAAGCAAAAGTTGTTACTTTTGATATCGCCTTCTTCGAACCAACAGAAGACGACCAAGCACTAGGCGAAGCAATGAGAAAAGCTGGCAACGTAATAATTGCACGAGAATACGATTTCACAAGAAAAACAGAACTTATTCCAGCGCCAGGATTTCAAAACATAACAACAGGAATGGTAAACGTCTACACAGACCAAGATGGAATAAGCAGAAACATACCAGTAAAACTAAACGAACAGCCATCACTGGCCTTGCAGGCAGTACAAGAATACGTTGGACGAGAGCTAACAATACCACAACAAAAACTGCTTGTGAACTTTGCCTCAAAACCAGGAGCATACAAAAGATACTCAGCAACAGACGTCATAAACGGAAAAATACCTGAAAGTGAATTTGAAAACGCAATAGTCTTCATCGGCGCAACAGCACCAGACCTGCACGACGATTATCTCGTTCCAACATCACAAGGGCAAAGAATGCCGGGAGTAGAAATCCACGCAAACGCAGTACAAACAATACTAACAAAACAATACCTAACGCACCAAAAACTCACATCACTAATAATAGTAATACTGGTGCTGTCAATAATCACAGGAATTCTTCTTACAGTACTGAAAGTGTGGCAAAGCGCAGCAATACTCTTCATACTAACAATAATTTACGTCGGAACAGCAATCTATTATTTCGACAAAGGAATCATCCTCAACCTAGTTTACCCAATATTAACACTGGGCATAACATCGCTTACAACAGTAGCTTATGTCGCAGCAAACGAAGCATACCACAAAAAACACATACTCGGACTATTCGGCAGATACGTCTCAAAAGACGTAGTAACACACCTCCTAAAAAACGAAAAATCAATAGAACTAGGAGGAGTAGAAAGAGAAATCACAGCAATGTTCGCAGACATCAGAGGATTTACATCTTTATCAGAAAAAATGGCGCCACACCAAGTAATCGCATTCCTCAACCACTATTTCGGCGACATGACAGACTTGATCTTCAAGCATGAAGGCACGCTGGACAAATACGTCGGAGACGCACTATTTGCAATATGGGGATCGCCTCTGCCAGACAAAGACCACGCTTACAAAGCAGTAAAATGCGCGCTGGAAATCCAAGAAAAACTCAAAACACAGCACAGAAAAGACATGCCTAAGATTAACTTAGGAATCGGAATCTGCTCAGGACCAGCAGTCGTAGGAAACATGGGAAGCAAACAAAGACAAGAATTCACAGCAATAGGAGACACGGTAAACACATCATCAAGACTAAGCGGAACAGCATCAGGAGGACAAATCATCATCACAGAATCAACGTACAAACTCATAAAAGACAAAATCAAAGTAAAACAACTAGAACCATTAAAAGTCAAAGGCAAAGAAAAAGAGCTAATAGTTTACGAAGTTCTCTCACTCAAAGATTAACAAGATAATCCTTAATCACCATCGTCGCTCTAACGTCGTCCTCATTATAATCAAGAATTCTCTTCAACAACTCCCTCTCTTTCGTCTCCAGAAACTGCAAATACAAAACAATACTCTCCTGCGCGTCAGCCATACCCCTGTATTTGAAACCCAAAAACTTAGAAATCTCCTTCAAAGACATCGTCAAAGTAGGAAAAATGACATTCTTCTTAACCAAAGACAAAACATCCACCATCCTCTTCAAAATATCAGACATGTCAATCTTATACTTCTCACTCAAAGCACGAAAATGCGTTTTTTCGTAAGGACCATAATGATAAATAGGCGCGTCAGGATACTTTTTCATAAAAGCAAGAAAGTCATGCAGCATTCTTCCTTCGTCAGCCAAATTTTCAGCAACAAAAGGCCTGAAATGAGCGCCAGAATCGTCCTTAATCAACAAGCCAATCAAATAATCAACTTTCACAAGACCTTCCTCAGTTTGCAACTCATCAGTGCCCTCAAAATCCAAGAAAAGTTCAACATCAGACTTCGGCAATCTGGGCTTTGACAAAACAATCGGCTTTTTATCAACCCATGCCTGCGCGTACAATTTTATTTTCTTCAAAGTATTCTCAGTAATATCAAGATTAACCGGCTGGGAAGCAAGCTGTTGAATAGTCATAATACCAACAGAGTTCAACTGCTTCTTCATTGCACGGCCAACATTAGGAATAATAGAAACATCATTCTGAGAAATCGCCTGCTTATTGCAATACGCCTCCCAAGGCCACTTACAAGACTTGGCAGTCGGAGACACTTTCTTCCCATTGAAAATCTCCTTAATATCAGCCAAAGTTAGTTTCAATTCTTCTTCGTAATCCTCAAAAGAATACTCGAACTCCTTCTGCTCTCTATTAATTAGATAAAACTTGGGCGGAGTAAAGCCCTGAATCCTGCCAAGAACATAATTATAGAACGCAGTCTGCATAATGTACTCGTGCTTAATGTGCTTCGCACTCTTAATCTCCTTCACAACATAATGATGACTGCCAAAAACACTCGAATGGGAATCACTTCTCTCCAAAACATCAGTAATGCCGTAAGCGTCTTCCTGCAAATAAAAAAGCGGAGCGCTAGTCAAAATGCGAACGCCTTTCTTGCACTCCTCCAAGACCTGCTGGAAACCAGTCTCAAAAGAAACAATCGGAATCTGCACAGCATCCTTGTAAAGAGAAGCACGCACGGCCTTTTCATGATCAATGCCGCGCTCGAACAACAAATGCATGTACTTGCTCTGAGGCTCCCTCTCCTCAGCCGGAGCAAACGCATCACACCAAACAAGAAAAGGACTAATATTATATTTCAAAACAGTATGGCCAGTAATCGTAAACTTAGAACGATGGCCTCCGGCCATGCACTGCGAAAAAAGGTCCATGAGATTGCAAAACTTCCATTATATAATAGCTATTCGCTACTTTTATATACAATAGGAAGCTAAACTTACTAAAAAGAGATGAAATTTCACTGGATAATCTACGTAGCAGCAGGATTAGTAGCATTCTTTACACTATTACAAATAGAAATGCCTGAAAACAGCACGCCAACAGGAGCATCAATAACAGAAGAAACAGATAACGCTTACGCTGTAGAACTCCACAACATAATAATAAGCTTCTTCGGCATAAACGGCATTGACTTTCCAGACGGAAAATGCGGAGACGTCGCACAAGAACTATACGCCAACATCGCTTTTACCTCGCTTGATACCACTGCAGGCTATGGCACGACAGGAGATGACAGAATTGCAACCCTGAACTTTGTAGTAGACAGAACAGAAAAATACGGGACAGTGGACATGGCGAAAGGAAGCGAAATAATAGGAGACGGGCCAACAGACAGTTTCATCAGCATAAACTCTGAAGCGATAGTCCGAGTTCCAAAAGAAGGAAGAACAACATACTTCTCAATGAACTTGTACGGAACATCGCAAGGAAACTTCATAGTCAACCACGGCTCATTCTCAACACCATCAGTCGACTGCACTTTCATCACAAGAAACAGAGAAGCAATCTGCGAATGCATCTCACACCCAATCACAGGAATAAGAATTGCAGGAATCACAGGATTCCGGCCAGTATAAGGGAAAACATTTAAATATAAGATTACAACAATAAAGAACAAGTGAGTGAAATATGCCAGTTTTAGACAGACCAGAAATAAAAAAAGAGGATTTGGGCGAACTAGCCAAAATATTTTCTCAAGACGTATCACCACGCGTTCTGGACCAAATACCAGTAGCACACTTTTACCTTCAAGGCAATGAGCTATGCATGGAAGCGTCAGACTTTGACAGCGGACTCGTAGACGCAAAACCAGCAGATGTACAAAAATACGTAATCCCGGAAAAGTTCGTAGCAGTCTACGACAGCACAGGAGACAATGGCACGCACAGAATCGCAATCTACGAAAAACAAACAAAATACGCTAAAGCTCCAGAAAGCATGCCAGTACTGGAAGAATCCAAATAATTCTCTAATAGTAACCTTTATAAACAAATAATCGTTATCACCTTCTTAGTAAAAAAGAGGCATCGCCGAACGTGTTCGTCGGGTCTCTTTTTTTCCTTCGTCAAAAAAGAGGTGCGTAGTAATGAGATTTAACAAAAAGGCAGCTCTAGAGCTATCAATTACAGCAATCGTCGTTCTCATAATCGCAATAACAGTTCTCGGCCTTGGAATAGGATTCATCAAAAAACAATTCGGAGCAGGCACACAATTAGTCGAAAAAGAACTCTCCAACATCAAAGAACAACTAAAAGAACAAGTAAGAACAGGCGGAGAATTACTAGTCTTCACAGTACCAGAACAAGTATCAGTAGGAAAACCACAAGCAGTAGTAATAGGAGTAAGAAACACCGGAGCCAACCAAGAAGGAAAAGGAAGGGTTTGCTTCTTAGTGGAAGTCAAATGCATCAAGCCCTTCACGCCAGAAGCACAATGCTCAAAAGACATAGCAGGACCAATAGCAATAGGCGGATACGATTCTGAAAACAGCTGGCAGCCAGTAACAGGCAACAGAAACTGGTTCAAAAGCATACTCGGACAGTTTGATTTGCAAGACTACCAAGGAGACGTCTACGATGCAGCCATGCTCGTCAGAGGAATAGCACCAGACTCATACCAAATGGAAATCAACGTATACAAGCACCCAGAAGACAAAGCCTGCGCAGACGCAGGAACAGACTTCGGCGAAGCAAAGAACGCAATCTACGCAAGCAAAACATTCATTTTGAACGTGGTGTAAAAATGGCAAAACGACGCTTAGCAGGACACGAAGAATTCGAAATAATGAGACTAGTACTCGACAAGTTCTTATGGGTAGGCACAGCCTTAATGGGCTGGGGATTGTACAGAAGCATAGCAGTAGACTACACTGACGGATTCTGGTACATCCTAGCAGGAGCACTAATCATGCTCGCATTCGGCTGGATAATAGTAAGAGAATTCGAACAAATCAGATAAGAAAATATTTATAAAGCCAACAACCAGAATACTTCTAAAAATGAGGTTCCATAAGTTATTACTGATAGCGTGTATATCATTACTGTTACTTCTAGCATCATGCGGCGGGGAATGCAAAAAAGCAGAAGACTGCAAAGGAAAACCAGCAAACGCGTTCACACCAACATGTGCTGACAAAAAATGTTCATACGCACCAATACCAAACCAGTGCGGAAATGAGCAATGCGAACAAGGAGAAAACAGGTGCACGTGCCCATCAGACTGCAAGCCACCATGCGTAGGCAAGGTCGCAAACAGCCAATACTTAGTGCAACAATGCATACAAAACACGTGCATAGAAGACATAGAAGGCGGAAAAGTAAAACCAATAGCAAGCTCAGCAGAACAAAGCCAATCAGGCGACAAGTTCAAGTTTGACACACTATACAGCCAGCCATTTAATCTGAAAAAAGACACGTTCAACGTAATACTAACATTATCACAACAAGGACCACAAAATAAAGACCATCATATAATAAACGCAGAACTAACAGGCACGACAAAAGACGGAAGAACAATCACGCTCACAAGACAAGACACGGACAAATACGTATGGACGGTGGGAAGCACAGTATCAGAAGAACTAATCCTAGATTTCATAACAACAGAACTAGAAGGAGAACTAAGCAATCTAGCACTAAAGATAAACTACGAATACGCAGTAGTACAAGCAGGAAAGAAAACAGTAAGACAAGGAACACTGCAAAACAGATACAAAGAAAAATTCATTTTTGTAAAACCAAGCGCAGAACAACCCTGCCCTGCAAGCTGTGACGACAAAAACGCAGGAACACGAGACACTTGCGGGCCGCAAACAAGATTCTTCTGCAAACACGAATCAATACCCGGAACCTGCGGAAACTACAAATGCGACGGAGCGGAAAACAAATGCACGTGCGCGCAAGACTGCGGAATATGCTCGGGAAGCGCAGGAAACTTCCTAGACTACACGTGCAAGACAAACCAGTGCGTAACACAACTAAAAGCAGGAGCAAACGTACAGCCAAACGCGCTATTCGACGACAGAAGCCTGGGGCCAGTACAATTACACAACAACTACAAGTACAACAATCCATTAGACGTAAACAAAGACAAATTTGAACTTGACTTCAAAGTCTACAAACAAGACCCAACAGTATCCACAGTAACAATAGAAACAATACGATTACTGGAATCAGGGCAACAACTAGCAGAACAAGAAGTCAACCAAGAAATAAAAGAAGAGCCGACAGCAGTAACGATAACACTCCCGAGCATCAGCGAGCCAGAAGAAGACCACACCTTAACACTGGCAGTCTGGTACAAATACGTACAAGACGGCAAAGACAAAACAGGCAAGTTCGAAAAATCACTAGGAAAAGTCACACTAATAAAACCAGGATGATGTTCTCAAACAAGCGCGCATTTGAAATGAGTGTAGGAATGATAGTAATCATAATAATATCAGTCCTTATCTTCTCAATGTCATTATACTTTGTCTTCAAATGGTTCGCCTCAGCAGAACAACTCAAAGCAGAAATAGACAGGCAAACACAAGAACAAATAATCGGCGCACTAAAAACAGGAAACCAACTAGTCGCAATACCAATCGCAGTACAGCAAGCAAAAAGAGGAACAATAACAAACTTCGGAATAGGAATTAGAAACATAGCGCAAGAAAAACCATTCAGCATAGCAATAAGCTTCTCAGACGCTTACAAACCAGACGGTACGCAGATAGAATATGAAAGACAATACGTCAACGACCACTGGCTCGGAGCATTCGCAACAACAAACATCGGCAACATCAAGAAAAATGAACAAAAAGTTATTCCTTTTTTAATTAAAGCAGACCTGAACGTGGCGCCAAACAGGCCAGCAACAGCAGGAGACTACATATTCAACGTGTGCGTTTATGACACAATGCTAGACGTTAACGGACAACCACCATCACTATGCGACATCGGACAATACCAAGTAAACAGCCAAGCATTCTACACGGGAAAAATCTACCAAGTGACTGTGAAAATAGTCTAAAGCACGTGCAGCAATTCATACAAAGAACGAATAACAAAAGAAGCCTCAATCTTATGCGGATGCTCATCGCGATCAATTAAAACATCAAGCACGCCAGCTGCCTTGGCCATTAAAATATCCTCTTCGGCATTACCAACGTATACTGCACTCTGCGGTTCAACTCCAAGCTTCTTCAAACACTCAAGCAACGCGTGCGGGTGAGGCTTCGGCATACTTCCTTCTGCAGTACGCGCGAGCACAGTGGCATCAAAATGCTCATGACCAATAAGACCAGTCTCAAGCTCAGCAAGAGGACGCATCACAGCACTAACAATACCAGTTTTGTAACCAATACTCTTCAAGGACTTCACCATGGCAACATCCTCATAAGGGCGAACGTAAGGCCCTCGCGTGTCAACAGTATCATGCCTTAGATAAACTTCCCAAAACCGCTGAGGAACAATTCCAAAACGCCTTTCAACAATCTGATTCCTATCAGTGCCAAACCAAAAAGCATCCATATCAGCAGGAGAAGCACTAACGCCCAACTCTCTCAACACGCCACCTATAATAGAATACCTGCCCTCAGGCGTGGTTTCCACCAAAGTCCCGTCTAAATCAAAAACAACTGCAGTAAGCCCCATAGAAGAAGAATTTCCGGCTTTAATATAAAAAAGTTAGCACATCCTGCCCTTATGAGAAACAGGTCTTACTTTGAACTTCTTACGCAAGAACAACATGTCACCAGAGGCTTTCAGAACAGTCTCCTGGTCCTTAGTAACATTTCTTAACTGGAGAAGACGCCTGATAACAGTAGCATAACCATCACGCTTCACAAGCTTTTCAAGAATATTGCGCCGATTAGCCTGAGAAAGCGTCTTATGCCAGCCACCAAGCTTGCCAGGCTCAAACTTAGCCCACTTGCGAACGTACTTCTTCATCTAAAAGTCCCAACCATTACTCCCTTAACATTCTCAGGACTGACAAGCCACGGGTCAGCTTCAGGATTGGCATAACCTTTAGTTTGATACTTGCCATCAACAATTCCAACAACAGAATGCAAGACTATAGTATCTACAGAAGGCTCGTAGAAAGAAATAATGTCGCCAACATGAATTTCATCAGGCGCTTTCTCAAACACAACACTATCATGAGTAAGCAAAGGAGCCATTGAATCAGAAGCAACCTTGGCATAACGCAAGCCAGCATACTCAATCTTAACCTCATCAGGATAAACCTTGAAAGCGTCAAATGGAATCCGCTGCGTGCTCTCCACGACTACATCGCTCGTGGCAGAACGCTGCTCGGCATGGAGAGGCACGTTCAGCGAGAAACCTAATAAGAAGAAAACAATGGCTATAATCCCCCCTTTAATCATCTAATTACCCCCGTACAGTCAATGCTTTAATGAGTTAAAAAGATTCATTGTCACAACAGAGTGAAACAGCCGATAAAGGGTATTCCAGTATACAAAAGAGTAACTTTTATATACTTCCTTTTCATAAACAGGCATCGAGGGAAAAAGAGTGAGAACGCCAGCATTACTATTTGCAGTCATAATGGTTGCCACTATAGTACAGGCAGCAAGCGTGACGCTAACACCAAATTCTATCTACGAAACAACAACGGTCTGGGAAGAACTAAACGTAAACAACTACCAAGGAAGCTCAGTGATAGAAGAAGTAACAGTAAATTCTCCAACAATAGAAATCACTGACGCAAAAACATATTCTGGCTGGACAAAAACACAAGATGCAGACACTGCAGAATGGAAAGACGGAAGCATAGAAACAAACGTCAAAAGCGCAGCATTTGAATTCGAAGTAGAAGCTCCAACAGTAACAAACGACACCGCACACACGCTAACAATAAAACTAGACGGAACATCAAGCACAGTCACACTTACAGTACTAAATGACGCAACACCTCCAACAATAACAAACGTAAAACCAGCAGCCTATGCAAAAGCAAACAACCCAATGCAAGCAATAAGCGTAAACGCAACAGACGCAGAAACGGCAGTAGAAAGCGTAACGTACACGTGGAACGACTGCGCTGGCGGACCAGACATAACAACAACACTAGTCAAAAGCGGAGACACGTACAACGGAGTAGCAAACTTCACGGGATTTGACGAAGGTGAAAAAGCATGCTACACAGTAAAAGCAACAAACACTCCAGGAGAAACATCCAACACATCAGGCGAACTATTATTTGACGGCACAGCGCCAACAACAAGCATAATCTCGCCAACAACATACGCAACAGAAACAACAACGTTCAAGTTCACAGCATCAGACAACATAGCAACAACACTATCATGTGACGTGGCACTAGACGGTACATTATTAGCAACCGTAAGCGCTCCAAACGCAACAGAAACAACAACCACAAAAGACCTAAGCAACTTCACAGAAGGAAGCTACACGTGGAGCGTAACCTGCCAAGACGGAGTAGGACTAAGCGCGACACACGCACAAGCAATACAACTAGACACGGCACCACCAATAGTCACAATAACAGCACCAGCAACACTACCAAGAACACAATCAGTAGAAATAACAGCAAAAGTAGTAGACACGATAGCAGTAGGAACAGTAGAAGCAACATACGACGGAAGCACAGTAACACTGACACAAACAGGCGACGATTACAAAGGAACAATCAGCTCAACAACACTTGGAAGCAAGACATTAGAAGTCAAAGCAAAAGATGCAGCAGGACACGAAACAATAAAGACACAAACCATTACAATAGTTCCAAACCACCAAATAACACTTGACCTATCACCAAGCTCAGTAAACCCTGGAGACAGCGTAACAGCATCAGGAACACTAACACCAGAAGGAAACTTCACATCAACAACAGTAGAAGTCAAGACGCCAAGCGGAGACTTCACAGAAAGCCTAGCAGGCAACGATTACAGCACGACATTCACAGCGCCAAGCGCAGGAACATACCTAATCACAGTAGAATATTTGGAAGCAGGACACGTGTATACGGCAACAGCAACACTAACAGTAACGTCATCAGGCAGCACAGGTGGAGACACGAGCAGTTCAAGTAGCAGCGGGTGGGGTTCAGATTGGAATGGACTCCCAGGATACGTAAAACCAGACGAACCACCACAAACAGACTCAAGCAACAGCAACCAACAAACAGAGCCAAGCGCGTCAGAACAAATAACCCCAACACCAGCACCATACGAACCACTGCCAGCAGAAGAGCCAAGAGAAGCACTAACGCCAAAAGCAACAGGAATATTTGACTTAGGAAGTACAATCAAATGGATAGCACTACTGCTTGCACTAGGACTACTAGGAGTACTAGGAGCTTACGCTTACAGCAAAAGAAAACCAAAAGACGGTTCTGGCATAGACTGGAACGGCTACTTCAAGAACCCATAAATGGTGCTTGAACAATTTCTCGACAGAAAAATAGTCGTACGACACGCACCTTTCGTATTCGTACTAAGCGCAATCTACGTCTTCGTAGCATACGCAGTACAACAATTATACTTCCCAGACCAAAGCTTAGCCACAGTTTTACTCTTAACAATATTGCTAGTGCCAAGCCTCCACCATTTAATCGTAGTTGAAGAAAAAATGGAAAGTAAAGGAGTCTCACACTTCTGGAAACGACACAGAATAACAATAAGATGCTTCATAGGCGCATTCCTGGGCATGCTGGCAGGATTTCTCATCTTAGGAGCAGTAAACCCTGATTCACTTGGTTATCAAATAGCACAACTTGAACAAGAACACCTAAAACCGGATGTAATAAGCAAATTTACAACAACAGCGTACATTCCAGATGTTACGACCGTAATGGCTGTATTCTCACACAACGTCTGGTACTTGCTAATCGGCTTTGTATTGTCAATCTTTTACGGAGCAGGAGCAGTATTCTTATTGACTTACAACGCATCATTCTTCGCAGCATTCATAATAGGACTCTTCAATAGGTGGGCGGGCGCAATGCAAATGACATCGATTGCATTATTACACATGCTCCCAGAAAGCACAGGGTACATCCTAACAGCAATGGCAGGAGCATCGCTATCAAGAGCAATAATCCACGAGAAACTAACAGGAAACGCGTTCAAGAACGTTCTAAAGAACGATATAAAATTGCTTCTGCTGGGATTATTACTGGTATTAATAGCAGCATTCATAGAAACATACGTGACCGCAACAGCGTTCCACAGATTAGTTTATTGAGACGGAATCTGCTTCTCGCGATCAGTCAACAAAGCTTTGTAGCCAGTAATATACATCCTTTCCTTAGGACCATTACCGCGCCTGTGATGATGCAAAATCAAATTGAAGAAAGTTTCAGCACGAGCAGCAAAATCGCCAGTTCCCAAATGTAAAGCATACTGTTCTGCCTTAACGTCCTCGACAAAATCTGCCAGAGTCTGCTTGAACTTGTCATACTCAGGACCAATCTTTTCCTTTTTAACAGAACTTTCAAACTTTTGAATTTTATCATTAACTTTAGTCAGATAATCATTAACCCTTTCCTCAGGCAAAAGAGCAAGGCCCGTTTGACCCTGACCGTTCGACGAAATTTCCTTCTCTGAGCTGGCAAGCTCTGCGTCATACTTATCACGCAGCTCCTTAGTACTCTTCTTCAAACCTATCAAAATTCTAATGTCATCCTCGTGGCCTTCAAGCTTTTTCATATAATCATCGGCGGTCTTCTTGAAAGTTCCAGATATTTCCAAAGGCAAATCCTTAGCGCACTCGCCAATCCTTTCAGCACAAACATACATTCCAAAATGATCGCCGTTGCCCTTTGCAGACTCATACTCTTTCATCAAACGCCTGATCTCGCCAGTCTGAAGGGTCTGATGGAACTTTCCAACCTTGTCCTTAGTATCCTTTGAAGAATCCGGAAGCATATCGCTGAAAACTGAGGCAATACGATAATTGTCCTTTGCAGTGTCCAAATTACCTTCCGCATTAGCAGTCAGGCCAGAAGTCAATGCTGAAAGAACAGCCTGCTCGATATTCAGAGTCAAAGCATCAATACGATGTTTCAGAGCCAGCGGCACCCTGCTATGAGGAATAACTCCATAAGTCTTACTTAATCCAGCAATGTCGTTCTTCTTGAAAGCCTCTTCAGCATCCTTAACAACGCCAACAAGCTCCCTCTCAAGAACTTTAGTCTCACGGTGGTGTTTTCTTGTCTGCTCATTATTATTAAACGCGCTCATCCATGCAGCAGCATCATCAATCTCCTCGAGAGTTGTATCGCCTGCGCGCTTACGCAATTGCAGGGCACTTTGAACTTTAGAATAACATTCAAACGATTCATGGGCATAAGCAGCACGAGCATCATCAGACCGCGGAGTGGCTTCAGCAAGAGCTTCCAAAGAACGCGCAAGGAATAAAGTAGCGACGTTCTTTTTCTCTGCCTCTTTATCAGAAATCTTCGCCAAATCCTCCTTGTTTTTCTTAACAACTTCCTCAAACTTTTTCTGCTTCTCTGCATTAATTCGCTTGTCCTCATCAGTATATATTGAGCGAAGCAAGCCATTACCTGAAGCCAAATCATGCAATCTTTGCGCAACAATGTAGAAAGGAGGCCTATCTTTAGGATTCTTGGCATTCATAACCATCATAACAAGGTCTTCAAGGTCATCGCTAACAGGCACTACGACTTCCAGCAATGACTGGATTTTCTGCTTGTTAAAGGGATCTTTCTCATTTTTAAGCTGTTCAGACAATTCATTTCTCCTAATCTCTATGGCATCATTCAACCAGTGCTCAAAAGGCACCTCTGTGAGTTTTCTGTTAGTGAAAAGATGATTAGGATCGTTTGTCTTCTTCTCGTTAGGAGTTGTACGTGAGAGCAGCTCATACAACACGCAACCCCAAGAGTACAAGTCCGCTGCGCCGGTAACTGTTGAAGAATCCTGCGCCTGCTCAGGAGCCATGTAAGACAAAGTGCCCATTGGCTGCCTTGCCTGCGTCATAGCCTCATCCTGGCTCTTTGCAATACCATAATCAATCAAAATTGCAATCCGCGTAATTGGATTGTACAAGACGTTGCCTGGCTTGAAATCACGATGAACAATGCCCTCACTGTGCGAGTACATTAAGGCTTCAGACGTCTGAATCGCTATATTCACAGAATCCTCAAGCCCAATTATAATGTCGCTTCCAGGCTTCAAGAACTCGCTTAAATCCTTAACGCCAGGAATCTCTTTGTAAACTATATAAGGAATCCCACTGTGCTCTCCATGACGAAGCGTTTCAACGATATGAGAATGCTTTAACCTAGAAGTTGATTCAGCATCCTGAAGAAAACGCTTTTTTGCTTCAGCCTGATCATAAAATTCAGGCTTCAACGCCTTAAAAATTACAGGTATTCCAGTTTCTATGTCAATTCCTTTGTAGACATCAGCCATTCCGCCCTTTTTCAGGTTCTCAATAACCTGCACGCCACCAAAATTTGAACCAAGAAGTGGAAACGCGTGCTTTGTAGTATCTGGAGGCTTAGGAGTGCTAACCGGTGCAGGTGGCGAAAATTCTGTCTGCTCATGAGAAATAACTGGAGGCTTACCAGTAGGAACAGGAGGCTTTCCAGTAGGCGGAACTCTTGCTTCACCCATTCTGCCTTCTAAATCATTCGCCATACTCTTGTCTTCACCGCCTATTACTGAGAATTCCCCTTTTGTCAACTTAAAATCGTAATGGCAGCGCTATATATATAGCTTTTGACTTATGCGTATATAAATCTTTTGGCATATTTACTACTGTGAAGTTATTACTAGAAAAGCTTTTATATACTTACTGTCTATGACAGAGACATGCAAGAATTCGAGCTAAAACAGGAACATTTGAAACTACTGAAAAAAATGAAAATGGAATGGGATAGTATGGATTTTGGCGCTCCAAGATTCAACTCAAAAAGGCCATTTGGAAATTCATGCGGCATAGAGCGCGAAATTGCAGACATAGTAGGCACACAGCCCAAAAATCCAAAAGAAGGACTATCTGATGATGAATGTCGAGATCTCAGAAAGTTATATGATGGTACATATCAAACTCTGCAAATTCTAATCAGCAATGCAGAAACAGGCGTAAAGCTAGGAATCTACGTTACAAACGACGGAAGAAAGTGGCAATACAAAGGCCCAGCTGAAATTAAGCCTTCAAACCTTTCACCAGCTGAGTCAAAGCCTTCTCAGGATTCACAGAGTTCGTAACTCCAGAAGCAACAAGAATACCCTTGGCGCCAAGCTGAACAGCCTTAGAAACATCATCTTTAGTCTTAACACCGGCGCCGCACAAAATCGGAATTGACTTTATTCTATGAGTGGTCTGCGTGATAACTTGAGGCTTGGCCTGAGAAACAGCAATGTTGCCTCCAATCAACTCAGGAGGCTCAATAGCAATAATGTCGGGCTTGAATTTCGCGACCTTAACAGCCATTGCCGGAGTATTCGCGCAAACAACAGACAACATTCCAAGCTTTCGCAAACGTTCAACAGTCTGCTTGATAACAGACAAAGGCAACCTGTGCTCAGAATGATTAATCAAACTGCCAACAGCACCAGCCTGCTGAATACTCTCTGGCAGAATCCAGCCGGTCTTAGCCCCAAAATCAACAGCATCAACATGCTGTGCAATAACATGAATTCCAACAGAAGCAGAAACAGCCAAAATGTCAGAAGGCTGAACGGCAACAACAATGCTGGCGCGCTGTTTCTTCGCAACCTTCTCGCAAATTTTTGCCAGCTTAACGGCATTCAACCCAACAGAAGTCTCGTAAGCCTTAAAATTAATAATTGCAAGCATCAGGAAAGCGCGCTCATAAGCTTGGCCTTCAACTGCTGTTCAGTCTGAAAACCAACAACGCGTTCAACCTCTTCACCCTTTTTGTAAATAATAATACAAGGAATACCCATAACGCCATTGTTTGACGCCAACGCAGAATTCTCGTCAACATTAACCTTGGCAAACTTAACATTCTTCAATTCTTGAGACAACTTTTCAAAAACGGGAGCAATCATCTTGCAAGGACCACACCAAGGCGCCCAAAAATCCACGACGACAGGCTTGTCGCTCTTCAAAACTTCCCTGTCAAAATCAGCTTCGCTTACTTCCATGCTTTTCCCCCATGCTATGAGTATCAACTTCCTTGTTAACAGGCGCTGCTTTTTTCATAGGCTTAATCAAATAACGCTTGGTATCCTTGTCCAAGTCCAGAAAATGGTCTGCAGCTTCAATGGATTTAGCGCTGGCTGACTTTCCAAAAGCAACAACCTCAACACGACAGCCAAGAGCGCGCTTCAGATGCTCGATTAAAGGAACAAAATCGCCATCGCCGCTGACAATTACTATCGTGTCAAGCCTTGGAGCGAGCTCAATGCAGTCCATTGCAATGCCGATGTCCCAGTCGCCCTTCTTGGCGCCGCCATAAAAAATCTGCAAATCTTTAGCCCTGATTTCAAAACCAATGTGTCCGAGAGCGTCAAAGAACTTCTCCTTGCTGATATCCTCTGTTTTAATCACGTAAGCAAGCGCCCTGACAAGAACCCTGTCGTTCACGGCATCCTGCAAAATCGTCTTGAAATTAACATGCGAGTTGTAAACAAAACGAGCAGAATAATACAAGTTCTGAACGTCAACAAAAACACCAACTCTCTGCGCTTTATGAATTTCACTCATATTCTCAACCTCTCCTCAAAACCGCAAGCACTGCAAATGACGCGGTTACTTTCAACATCAAACGTGCACGTCAGCTTATGACACTTAGGGCAACGCTGACTCGCACTTGGCGGAATGACCTCTTTAGGCAATGCCATAACAATACTTTTAACAATGTTCGTTTAAATACTTATCGAATGAAAATGTTGCTACTGGAAGGGGATTATAGGATTAAATTTAATAAAGGGTGGCAATCTACCAAACAAACATGAACGATCCAAAACCAATTGTGGTCTTGTCAATATACGAACCTGCAAATGCGGAACTGATGAATTCTGTATTGAGAAATTACAAGGTAATTAACGCATTAAATGCGGACGAAGCAATTCCGCACATAGAAAAAGAAAAACCGTTTGTGGTTATCAGTGATGTAACCAATGGCGGATACAAATTATACGACTACGTCACCAAGCACAGCCCGACAACGAAGATAATATTTGTTGATGGGGGGTTGCTTGAACGCGAAAAAGTGCAGGGGACAGTCATTCTTGACAAACCATTAGATATATTTGGCCTGGCTGGAATAGTAGAACAGAATCTCCCGGAACATTTAAAACGTCCTGACGTAGCATAATTCTCGTGAAAACACAATTTTATCCAACAGACATCAACTACACCGTAAAGAACGGCAAGCCAATCATACAGTTATACGGCCGAACAACAAAAGACAAAAGAATCTGCGTCCTAGACGAAGACTTTGAACCATACTTCTACGTTGTAGGAGATATTGACGTTAAAGTTCTAGAAGCACTACAACAAGAAGATTACAAAGTAGTCAGAGTTGAAAAAGCCAAGAAAAACCTCAACGAATACGAAACAGAAGCGCTAAAAGTATTCGTAAACATACCAAAAGGAGTGCCAGTTCTGAAAGACTTAGCAAAACAGTTAGGCGCAGACGTCTACGAATACGACATTTTGTACACGCGCAGATATTTGATAGACAAAGGAATAGTTCCACTAACACTAACAGAAGTTGAAGGCGAAGAAACGCCGGCACAATCAAGAGTACCTTGCATAAAAGCAAAAAACATCAAACCAGCAGGAGAAGAAACACTACAACCAAAGATATTAGCGGTAGATATCGAGACGTACAACCCGGAAAACAGAATAGACACAAAAAAATATCCAATACTAATGATAGGACTGCACGGCAAAGACTTCTCAAGAGTAATCACATGGAAAAAGTTCAACACAAAAGAAAAATACATTGAGTTTGTCTCATCAGAAGCAGACTGTTTGCAAAGATTCGTAGAACTAGTCAACGACTACGGACCAGACATGCTAGTCGGCTATTTCTCAGACGGATTTGACCTGCCATACATTGTCGACAGGGCAAAAATAAACAAAGTAAAATTGGACATCGGATTAGATTACAGCAATCTAGAAATCCTAGGCAAAACACAAAAAGAAGCCAAAATAACAGGCATAGCGCACATAGACATCTTCAAATTCATACGAAAAGTAATTGCGCGCTCTCTTAAAACAGACACTTACACATTGGACGCAGTAGGAAAAGAACTCGTCGGCGAAACAAAACACAAAGTAGACATAGAAAAATTCTTCAAAGTATGGGACCAAGGAGGAGAAGAGCTGGAAGAATACTGCAAATATAATTTACAAGACTGCGTTCTCACGTACAAACTAACAGAAAAAATACTGCCGAATTTAATCGAATTTGTTAGAATCATCAGGCTGCCACCATACGACATCAACAGAATGACCTTCTCAACATTCGTAGAATGGTATTTAATGAACCAAGCAAGCGCGAGAAACGAAATATTACTCAACAGGCCAAGAAAATCAGAAGAAATGCAAAGAATGTCAGACAGAATCAAAGGAGCATTTGTTTACGAGCCAAAACCAGGATTCTACCAAAATATAACAGTCTTCGACTACAGAAGCCTATACCCGAGCATAATAGCAAGCCATAACATCAGCAGGGGAACACTAAACTGCAAATGCTGCAAAGACACCCCAAAAATGCAAACAGAAAGAGGAACATTCTGGTACTGCGCAAAAAGAAAAGGATTGTTTAGTACAGTCATTTCTGAATTAATCTTAAGAAGAGCGGAATTAAAGAAACAACTCAAAACAAGCAAAGACCCATTACTGGCAGCACGCTCAGAAGCACTAAAAGTACTTGCCAACAGTTTCTATGGCTACATGGGATTCGCACCAGCAAGATACTACTGCATAGAATGCGCAGAAAGCACAACAGCATGGGCAAGACACTATATACATAAAGCAATAGAGACAGCACAACAAGAAGGATTCACAGTATTATATTCTGACACGGACAGCGTGTTCCTGCTATTAGAAAAGAAAACCAAAGAAGACGCGCTAGCACTAATGGAAAAAATCAACAAAGACCTGCCAGGACTAATGGAACTAGACTACGAAGGATTCTACCCAGCAGGAATATTTGTCTCACTAAAAGCAGGAGACTCAGGAGCCAAAAAGAAATACGCCCTGCTAGACGAAAAAGGCACGATGAAAATCAAAGGATTTGAATCAGTAAGAAGAAACTGGAGCTTCATAGCAAAAGACGTGCAAAGAACAGTTCTAGAAATCATCTTGAAAGAACACGATCCCAAAAAAGCAAAAGCATACGTAAGAGATATTGTAGAACAAATGAGGAAAAACAAGATACCACTGGCAAAAGTCGTTATTCATACCGCGCTATCAAAAGGAACAGAAGCATACACTTCAATAGGACCGCACGTGGCGGCAGCGCAAAGAATGCAAGCAAAAGGACAAACAGCAGGAGCAGGAACAATCGTCAAATATGTTGTAGTAAAAGGCAAAGGAAAAGTAATACGAGACAAAGTCAGACTGCCAGAAGAAACAACACAAGAAGAATACGACGGCGAATATTACATACAAAACCAGATAATACCTGGTGTAGAACGAATTTTTGCAGTACTTGACATCAAGGTTGACGATTTAGTAAGCGAGACAAAACAAAGCTCACTGGCAGGATTTTAATAATATATATAAAATTCAAGGACTAAATATAAAACAACCAGCAACTGTATAACTTATAATTCTAATAAAAGAGGCGGATAGATTACTGGAGGGAGCAGACATGGAACCAATAAGATACTTTGATGATGTAGAACTAATAGAACCACACTGCACAGGATGCAAGCACGTCATACATTACGACCGCGACACAACATTTGACTCCAAAAAACAGGTTTTAACCTGCAGTTTTTGCGGAAGCGCTCTATAGAAACCTTTTTAAACAGTCCACTATAACCGCACACACATGGCACTATACAAATACCTAGTCCAGCAATGGCGTGAAGAAGGAATGCCGGCAGAATTAAAGCGTGAAAGACTTATTGCATGGAGACGCGAAAATTCCACTACGAGAATTGAGCACCCAACAAGACTAGACAGGGCGCGTGCACTAGGATTCAAGCCAAAATCAGGAATATTCATGGTCAGACAAAGAGTCACCAGGGGAACACACAAAAGACCAGACTGGAGCGGAGGACGACACTCCCACAACATGGGCGCAAGATTAATTCTCAGAAAAAACTACCAATTCATAGCAGAAGAAAGAGCAAGCAAAGCATATTCAAACTGTGAAGTTCTAAACTCATACTACGTCTTACAAGACGGAAAAAACTATTGGTATGAAGTAATAATGGCGGACAGGACAAGCCCGAACACGCCATCATGGCTGACAAGACAAAGAGGCAGGGCAAACAGGGGACTAACAAGCGCAGGCAGACGCACGCGTGGACTGCACAGAAAAGGAAAAGGCGCAGAAAAAGTCAGGCCAAGCAGAAGAGCAAACTCTCAGTAAAGTGCACATAGAGGTGGGTTTTGATGCCTAAGAAGAAGGAAAAGGAACAGCAAGAAGAATACGAAAAAGAAGAAGAAAAAGATAAAGAAGAAGTATTCGAGCCAGAACTTCCATCAGACGAAGAAGCAGAATATGAGGAAGACCTGGAAAAAACAGAAGACGCGCCGGAAGAAGAAAACTCAGCAGAAGCCTGGACAGACGAGTAATTTGATACTACTTACTAGTGGTTAAAAAAGCATAGTTTTTTATATTCAATTACTACTTCTCCCTATTGGGATGGCACAGAAACAGCGCTCTACAGATGAAATGAACAAACAGCTAGATGAACTTCTAGCGGACTATAGAGAACAACAGGGAGACAAATTCGTTGACGAAGCAATCGACAGGCTGTACAAAGAAAGGCAAGCAAGCTTTACATCGTTATCACTTCCACCACCAGAAGACAGACTAATAGTATCAGCAAAACACACAGTTCTGACTGCATACGAAACAATAGATGACGTAACAAACCAGACAGGCAGAATGTATGACGCTGAATTTGGCGGCCACCTTCCTTGGCTTACACTATCATATAGAATTCTAGGAGCAGGCGGACAAGCGCTCGTAACCGAAGGAACAATAGATTTCGAAAAACTAGACAAAGAAGGATGGCTAAGACTACTCGCGCCACGCGCAGCATGGGGACTGGCAGAATTCTCAAACCAAGAAATACCAGATGAAGCATACAAAACAGTCAGACGAATTCCAAGGACATTTATTAAAGACGCAATAGAAGTGCTCCAAGACCAAACACTTAAACAACTAAGCGAAACAGGAAGAGCCGAACTGCGCAAAATAAAAGGATTAATCCGCAAAGACAAAGACGGAGAAAAGGCAAGAGTCGCAGTAAAAATAGTCAGCCCAAACGGAGACGCGGCAGCAAGAAAACAATTGGAAGCCAGAGCAAAAAGAGAGCTAAATATGGCTGGCAGAGACACCGAGAATTCTGTTACAATGCTCATGCACGGAAAAACGCAAGGCAACAAACTCTATACTGTTGCACAGATGATAAAAGACCCGCTAAACTGGTATGACGCTCCTCGAGAAATGTCCCTCGACGATAAAATAAGAGTGATAACCTCGCTTGCAGAAGAAATTGTCGACATTTCAAAAATAGGAGTTGTACACAGGGACATAAAGCCACAGAATATCATGCTTCAAAGATCACGAAGAATAGTGCCCCAAAGATTCCTATTGTGGTCATGGGACAAAACAATACCGGCCACAGAAGCACACTTCATAGACTGGGGACTGATGAAATACAACAAGAAAAACGGACAAGCAAAAGCAGACACGGTATACCTTGACCAAAGCTTTGCGACAACCGAGCAAACAGTCATGGGAACACCGGATTACATAGCACCAGAGCAAGCACACTCATTAGCAGATTCTGATACAAGAAGCGATTTATGCTCACTGGGACTTACATTATACTTTTACTTAACTGGCAGAAGCCCGAACCATAACATGCCGGATGACAGGAGAAACGACCCATCAGACAGAATGTACAACTCAAAACACAGGGAGCACAAACCAGAAGCGCCAGAAGTAAACAAATACTTAGTGCTTGTTACAGCCGCGCTAATGCAAAAAGACCCAAGTTACAGATACCAAAAACCAGAAGACGCAGTAGCAGACCTTAAACTTATACAACAGGGCAAAAAGCCAAAACGCGTATACGCTCAAATTAGAGAATCAAATGACATGCGCAAAGCAAAAGATGAGCCAATATTTACAGCTGAAAGCTACATTGAAGAGGCATTCAGGCACGCACCATTTATGGGAGTCAGCAAACAAAAATTAATGGCATGGGGCGCAGCAGCCGCGGCAGCAGGTGGTGTAGCAGCGGCCAGCGCTTTGACCAATCCAGGCCAGGATTTCTGGATTAAAGTAGGGGAGCACGTGAAAAGCCTCTACCACACTTTCTTCTAGGCAGTTAATATTGCCCTTAATATATAGTCTGGACAGGCTTTATAAGTTGTCACTGTCTAGTACTAATAAATCGAAAGGTTTATATATGGCTTAGTATTTACTCCTCTTCGGGGGTATCATAATACCAAGCTCGAACAAAAAATGACAACTCAAACACTAGAACAAATTACAGAAAATCCTCAATCTACCTCGTGGTTTAGACGCGCAAGAAACACAGTTCTTGGCGGAGCGCTCTCATTAATTTTGGCAGCATGCAATGCAGTAAACTACATACCTCCACGCGCAGACGATGCTGACAGAAGCTCAAACTTCTCAAAATTCGAATACAACGGCAAAGACACAAAAGAAGTCTCAAAAGCATTCATTGAAGAAATGAAAGTCAAAGGCAAAGTAGAAGCCTACAAAGTACCAGAATCACTTGGCAAAATAGTAGATGAAAACTACAAGCCAAGAAGCGACGAAGCAACAGCATTTATCGAGCTAGAAAAACAAAACAAGTACATTGCAACACTATTCAACGACGCAAAAATCAACCAACTAGTAATACACAGCGTAAAAAGAAACACAGACCACGTAGCATTCGAACAATACGCGCCACTTTCAGACGACGACGTCAGGAAGATAAAAAACGACTTGAGCGCACTTGACACATCATTAAGAGAGCTAACATTCGCAAAACGCCAGAAATTGAAAGAAGCATTCAAAGACAACAAAGAATTCTCAGAAATGCTTGCATACAACGAAGGCTCATTGAACAGACTAAACCAGTTCTACGTCGCAATAGCAGACTCAGAAACAATCGAAGGACACATTGACGCAGTATACGACGCAAACCAAATGTGCGCAAACATAATGCTTTCATTGACCGGCGTAGACCAATACGGAAAAATGGAAGGCGAAGGAAGACAAGTCCTTGAAAAACTACTTGAACAAAAAGTCATTAACGTAATGCCAGCAGACAGCATTTTTGCACAAACATACAGGCACTCAGACAAGAAACTTTCACAATTGACATTGAAAGAAGCATACGATGACATAATGGTCAAAATCTACGACGAAGCACAAGACTGGGGCGAAAAAACAATACACACAATCACAAACGAGCACCTAGCAAGCGCACTAAACATCGCAAGCGAGGCACACAAACGCAAATACATTGACGACTCACAATATCAATCAGTAATCAGAGTCATGACAAAAGACGCCCTAGACAAAATGGGAGCGCCAAGACCACAAAAAGGCATCAGCGCCTGGAAAATATTGGAGTCAATCATACCAGGATGGAGCTTCATAGTGCCGTTCATAGTAGGAAGAACAGCATTAAGCCACAACCACTACTCAGCAGACGCTCCAAAAGCAGACATAACATCAGCATTGGCTGAAACCTTGACTTACGGAAACCAAATCAAAAACGGACAATCAACAAGCTGGAATTTCAGAGGAGACAACACAAACTCACGCGTAAGATTCTACAGCGCAATAGCATCTGACCTAGTGCAAATAGGAGCAGGATTGTACTTTGGAATATCCGCAGCAGGAAACGGCGGCGGAAGCAGCTCAGGCTCAACAGCCACAGCAATCACACAGGGCGGAGAAATAGGCGGCCCAGGAACCGGACCATAAAAATGAAAAAAATACTAATCGCACTACTTGCAGTCTTAATGATTCCAGTAGTCCATGCCTGGGTAGACGTTACTTACAATTTTAACGTAAACAGCGTCAACATGTCAGCATACAACTGCCTAGACTCAAGCTGTTCACAAGTAGGAGCCTTTACAGGAGCAATAATCAAAGGACCAAACGTAACAGACGGAAAAATCACAATCAGATATCCAGATACACTTAACACACACGGATACGGAGTATTCTTTGTAAGCAAAGGATACAGACCATTAGAAATCAGGGCAACATGGCACACAGGCGGAGTCAACGCAGCAGGCGCGCCACAATCAGTCAACTACCAATTCACCAAATACCCAATCACCTGCCGTGCAGTAGTCTCACAATTAAACTTTGTAAACGAACTACAGCCAAACATACCATTGGTTGTTAACACGACAGCAAAACTAGATGCTAACACAGCAAGCGCGTTCCAGCTAGCAGACAACGAAGTAGGATACCTGCCGCCAGAATTCATGCAGGAACACTACGGCGCAGACACCATCGTAAAGATGGAAATATTCAAAGGAACATCAGTAGTACACACACAACAGAAAGAATACAGCGCAATCAAAGGAAACTCACTAATCGCAAGCAGCAACGTGCCAATCAGCTTTACATACCTGCCAAACGAAGCAGGAAGCTTCCTAGTAAAAGTCACAGCACAAGTCACAGATGACCAATGTGCATCAAACGAAGACCAAAACGCACAAGGAACATTCTCAGTATTAAACAGCACACCATCAAGCCAGTTCTACACAATACTAAACCAGCTAACAGTCAACAACACATACCCGCACACAGGCGAAACAATACTAGTAACATACAACAAAATAACAAACCACGCAGACGGAGTAGTCGGCCCACTGACACCAGTGCAAACTGACGTACAATATATAGTAAAGAACGGCGCAAGCACAGTATTCTCACAAAACAAAACACTATTCGCAAACACAGACGCAGTAACACCAGTAACATACTCATTCACATTCACGCCAAGCACAACAGGAGTGCACACAATCACAGTAAAAGGAAAAGCAAACTCAGCACTACCAACAACAAACCCAGAAATAACAGATGAAGAAAGCATGCAAATAACAGTTCTCGGAAGCATGTCTTATAATGTTGTATTCAACGTAAGAGACTCAAACAACGGCTCAGGAATACCAGGAGCAACAGTCTCACTGCCAGGCGCAGGAAGCAACTCAACAGACGCGAACGGAACAGCAAACTTCCCATCAGTGCCAGAAGGAACATACACTTACACAGTAACAGCAACAAACTACAGCTCAAAAAGCGCAAAAGTAGACATACACAACGACAAAGTAATCTCAGTAGTTCTCCACCCAGGAGAAAATGAAAGCCTAGCAAACACCGCACCATTCATGAACCTGCCAAGCACACTGCAAATACAAGCAGGAAGCACAGGCGGATTCAACTACCACGATTACGTACAAGACGACCAAGACGCAGACAGCTTACTAGTACTAACAGTAACAGGCGGAAACTCAAGCGTAACAGTAAGCATCAACCAGATTTCAGGAAACGTCATATTCTCAGCACCAGCAAGCTTCACAGGAACAGAAACAATCTCATTCAGATTAAACGACACACAAAACGCAACAGCAACAGACGATGTTGACGTAACAGTTGCATCAAGCTCAGCAGGACCAATATTCCCAGCAAGCCCGATACCAACAGTAACAACATCAGAAGACACATCAGCAGTAAGAGCATTGAACCTAAGAGACTATGCAACAGACGCAGACACGCCACTGGCAAACCTAGTATTCAGCATAGTATCAGTAACACCAAGCACACTAGCAACAGCACAAATAGACGCAGGACAATTCCTGACAGTACACCCAATACCAAACGCGAACGGAAACGGAACAATAAACGTAACAGTAGCAGACGGCGTCAACACAGCAACAACAAGCGTATTATTGGTTGTAACACCAGTAAATGACGCGCCAGTCGTAATAAGCTCGCCAGTCCTAGTCGTAACAAACGAAAGCACAAACTTCACAGTAAACCTATCACTCTTATTCCAAGACGTAGACGGAGACCCATTAACTTACTTGGTCTTCGCAGAATCAGGACTAAACATCACACCAAACGGCACAAACATCATACTAGTACAGCCAGCATTCAACCTAAACGGCACAAAGAAATTCAACGTAACAGCAGTAGACCCAAGCGGGTTGAACGCAACATCAACAATCACAGTCAAACTAAACTTTGTAGACGACGCGCCATTCTTCAACATGGTAATACCAAACATATTGACATTTGAAGAATGGAACAACAGCATAGACTTGACACCATTTGAAAACGACCCAGAAGAAGGGCCAGAAGCAGACGGAAACACGCTAACCTGGAAAATGCGCCTTGCAAACAACACAAACGCAACACCAGGAACAAGCCTGAACACATCATTGTTCACAGCAACAATAACCACGAGCACAGACTTCCTATTGGTAGTTCCAAAAGCAAACCAAACAGGAACAATGAACATAACGCTATTCTTGTACGACAGCACAGGAAAGAACGTGTCACAAGACATAATGATAAACGTAACAAACGTCAACGACGCACCAGGATTCATCAACTTGACAGACAAAACAGCAGAAGCAGGCGTATTGTTCAACTACACAGTCCTGGCATTTGACAGCGACCCAACAAACGACACGATCAACTTCTCAGTTGCAAACGTCACACCATCACTATCAGGATTCAGCATCAGCCCAACAGGCCTGATCAGCTTCACGCCAATGACAAACGGCGCATTCAACATAACATTACAAGCATGCGACAATTTCAGCGCATGCACAAACGGCACGTTCAAGCTAACAATAAGCGACAGCACAGCCCCAACACCAGACGGCCAAATCATACCACCAAACCCAAGCGTATATTTCCCAGGAGCAAACTACACATTCAGCATCAACTGGACAGACAACGGAAACATAACAAACGTAACCTTTGAGTTCGGCGCAACAAACTACACCAACGTTTCACAAGCAGGCACTTTGTACACAACAACAGTATCAGACAAAGCAGCAGGAAACTACACATTCAGATGGCACGCAAAAGACGGCGCAAACAACACAAACATGAGCAACGCTTCAGTATTCACAATACTAAAAGCAAACAGCTCAATGGACTTGCTATTGAACGGAACAGCAGGAAACGTAACAGTATCACAAGGAGTAACAATACCAATATCAGCTAACTTGACAAACACTACAGGAACAATTTCAATCCTGAGAAACGGTGTTTCAGTAGGAAGCGGAGCATCACCATTCACAATCAACCAAACATTCCCAGCTTCAGGACCATTCAACATAACAGCAAGCTTTGCAGGCAACACAAACTACACTGGAATTAACGTAACAAGCTTTGTCAACGTACTTGACACAACACCTCCAAGCTTTGGCACACAATCTGTAAGCCCAGCATCACCAGCACTGTTCACATCATTATACACGTTCAACGTCAGCGTAACAGACAACGTAGCAGTAGGAACTGTAACAATTGAATTGGACAACGCGACAAACAGCACAGCATCACAGCTAGGCAACACAAGCACGTACCAAGTCAACCTTACATCATTAACAGTAGGCAACCACACGTACAAATGGTACGCAAACGACACATCAGGCAACCTGAACAGCACAGCATCAAGCAACTACACAGTAACGCCAGGAATTGCAGCGCTAACCTTGACATTAAACGGTGCTTCAGGAAATACCTCAGCACAGGTAAATGACACAGTAACAATAATCGCAAACGTCACAAACCCAGCAGGAGGAGCAGTAGACTTGTACATCAACGGCTCACTAGTAAACTCAAGCGCAAGCTCACCATTGACGCACGCAACAAGCTTTGCAAGCACAGGAGTATTCCCAATAATAGCATCATTCCCAGGAAACGCAAACGTTTCAGCAGGCAATTTGACAAGATTCATCACAATCACGCCAATAGTAACTCAAGTAAACATAACTCCGCCAAGCGGAACAGCCTTGAACTTCAGCTTCTTCACAATGACGCTGAACACAACAGGAGTAACAACCTGCAAGTGGGCCTTCACTGACGTAGCACAAGGAAGCATGAACAACAGCTTCAGCACTACAGGCGGAATAGCACACAGCGCATTGATAGGCGGACTAGTACTAGGAAACAACAGCGTGTTCGTAGCATGCAACAACCAAAGCGCGGCTGCAAACTCAGACTTGAGCTACTTCGTACAAAACATATTGAACGGAAGCACGCTCATAGGAACAAGCACGATAAACAACACAATAATGACGTCAAGCACGATTAACGCAAGCACACTATTGAGCGACGTAGGAAACAACAACACGCTGAAAAACGTAACAGCGACAATCTCAAACATAACAAACTCAATATTGACCAACTGTGTAATCACAAACAGTACAGTCAAGAACATAACAGCAACAAACTGCACGTTCACAGACAGCTTTGTAGACCCAAGCAACCTAACAGGAAGCACGGTAACAGGCGGAAGCAGCATAATCGCAAGCAACGTAACATACAGCACGATAATAAGCAGCAACATAACAAACAGCAATTTGAACAACGTAACAATGTCAAACTGCTCAGTAAGCAACAGCACGTTCGGAGGCGCAACAGTCTCAGACTGCATCATAGCAAACATGGTAATATCAGCAGGCACGATAAGCGTACCAACACCAAACGGCACGTTCACATACAACGCATCAGCAAGCGGAGCAGCAAACCTGAGTGCAGTAATACCAATAGCGCCAGTGTCAAGCTTCTCAATAACAGGAAGCCTAGTACCAGGATTCAGCATAACATTCACAAGCACATCAACAGACGCGAACATCCCAGGACCACTCAATGATTCATTGACGTTCTTCTGGACTTTCAGCGACTCAACAAACAGCACGAACACATCTGTAGTCAAAACGTTCGCAGCAGGAAGCTACTCAGCAACACTAACAGTAACAGACTCATTCGGATTTACAAACTCCAAAACAACACCATTCACAATATCAACTCCATCCTCAGGTGGCGGTGGAGGCGGTGGAGGCGGCGGTGGAGGCGGCGGAAGCAGCGGACAAATCAGAATCGCACTAACAGAAGTTCCAATACAAAGAACAATCTTCCAAGCACAAGCAATACAGTTCACAAGAGACGGAAAATTGTACCCACTAAGCATGCTAATACGCAGAATTAACTTCGCAAACAGCTCAACAGAATGGGTATTGAACGGAATATTCTACACAATCAGCAAAGGAGAACACAAAACGTTCGACTTGAGCAGAGACAACATACCAGACCTTGACCTGGAAATAGTAGACGTTACAAGAAGCACAGTAATAATCAAAGCAAAACTAGCAGGCGGACAACCAATAGTAGTGCCACCATTGCCAATCTTCAACTTCACACCAGTACCAGAACCAGAAGTACAGCCAGAAGTTCCAGTTGTAGAAGAACCACAGCCAGAACAAACTGAAACAACTGTTCCGGTAGAAGCAGAAGTCAAAGAAAGCAAATGGTCACAATTCAGCCAGAAGCTAAAAGACCTATTCACTGTCTCACTAGATCCAAAATCAGGAGCAGTAAAAGCAGGAATAGTAATTGCAGTTGTAATAATTGGACTGCTTGCTTACGCGATATTCGTACGCTGGGAATCATTTTAACTTTTTTTAATTAATTCTTAAATCTTCCAATTTAAACAGTAAACCTTACAACTTTCTCAGCGATACGAATTTTAATAAGTGAAACAATAAGAAAAATGCCGATTAACAGTCGGTACGCCGGGGTAGGATAACCCGGTAATCCGCCAAGCTCAACCCTTGGTGTCTGCAAGGACTTCGGGGTTCAAAAAGCTTTCGGTGGTTTACCGCAAGTTTGAAATTCCCCGCCCCGGCGTTCTTCTGATTCCACCAATTAAAGCCTTAAAAAAAGCAAACGCTTAAAAACCCCTGTACTTGTTTTATGAGTATAAACCGTATTTATGGGGGAGTAGAAAATGAAAGGCAAAGTAAAATTTTTTAACATGGCAAAGGGATTCGGCTTCATCGCAGGTGAAGACGGAAAAGAATATTTCGTCCACACAACCGGGCTTGAGCCAGGTACTGAATTGAAAGAAAACGACGAAGTCACCTTTGAAATCGAGCAAGGAGACAAAGGACCGAAAGCAGTCAAAGTCGCGAAAGCGACACACGCGAAAGCAGCATAATTTTTTAAATATTTTCTTTAAATTTTTCTATATCTTCAGCAGACTTTTTCATCTCTTATTTGAATAAGTGGCCGAACTTGCAGTGTGGGTCGTGCAGCTGTTGTAAAGCAGATATGCCATTCCCAGAACTAGTCCAACTCTGACCACTGCTTCTTTCCAACCCATCTTTGGCATAACTTTGACTCCTTCATATTCCCTTTCACTGGTTTCTCGCATTTCTTTCAAAAACTTCTGATTTTCGATTATTCCAAACAATTTCGACTTCCATACCGCGTCTGACTCCATCTCCTCCCTCTCTATGACTACAGAATTTACGTCATTGCCTTCATACGCCTTTTTCTTCTGGGCATACCTTTTCTGCGCGCCAGCTTTCCTCGAGCCATCATACTCTAGGACCATGTCAAACTCAGGCAAATAGAAATCCGGATACCTTATATGAATATTTCCACCTCCTTCTATGGTGGCATACTTTGGCTCGTACACATAACGTATGCGCTTCTCAGCCAAAAACTGCATGATTTTCCCTTCACCAGGAGTCGGCTCTGTGCCTTTCTGTTTTTCTCCCTCTCTTCTTTCATGGCGAACATAAAAAACAATCTTGTGCTTGTTCAGCCAGTACAAATTCCTAACCCGCGGGCTTAAATTATCCGTTGTCATGTTTTCGTTGCACAACATTTCTTCCAAGCTCACGTGGAATCTCATGAATAATGCTTGGCTTTTTCTTTTAATATTTTTATCGGTGAGAAATCTGTAAAGTTTACGGACTGGGCTGAAAGTTTAAGGGAAATTAGGTGAAAAACTGAAAAAAATCAAAGCTGCAGCAGCCTATCCAATTCTTCAGCAGCCCTTTTCATCTCTTTGCAGAGTTACTCGGCTGTTGCTCGCAACCAAATTGCCATACCTATTGATATTGCAACTGCTACCCAACTCGGCCACATCGCAATAGACCAGTTTCCCAAAACCACTTGCGTATTACTCGCTATGCGGATAATATGAGCAATTGCAACAAGCGCAAAAATAGCGGCTGCGACGATATGAACTGCCGTGTGCTTACTTTTTTTTGCCATGATTAGTAACTTGTTTTCCTAGGATAAAAGCTTTTCCTATAGCTGCAACAGTCTATCCAACTCTTCAGCCGCACGCTTCATTTCTTCCATAGAATGCTGCATGTCACGCTGTAAATCGTCTACAAGAAGACTTAATCTATCTCCACGCATAACATACTTGTTTCCTTCATGGCGAACAATGCCACGCTCCATTAACGTGTTAAGATGGTGGATGACGGTTGCTCTTGTTAGACCGAGCCTTTCTCCCAGTTCGTCGCTGGAAAGCCCGCCAGTAGCCTTAATAGCCTTGATTAACTCAATAAAAATACGAAAACAAGACTTATCCCTGTCACGCTCGCCAAAAAGACCTAAAGAAGAGCCAAACCATTGCAATTCATCATTCACAGAACTCTGCGGAGGCCTCCTGATGTTAACAATAGTAATACGGCGGACAAACATGTTCAACCCATGTAAGTTGGAATGTCAGGGTGCTGCTCGCCAGCCTTCTTCACAAGCTCTTTCTGCTTCTTCTCAGCCTTTTCCAAAGCCTTAGGCTTCTGAATCTTGCCAAACTCGTCTTCATACTTCTGAACAACGCTGGAAAGAACGCTCAACATGCTCTTCGCGTGCCAAGGGTCCAACATTATTACGTTGTGTTTCAGCAAGAAACTAGGCTTTTTGCTCCTAGGATCACTCCTTGGAGTAATACACTTAAAGTCCATAGTGAGCTGCGTCGGGGTAAAATTAACAGTAACCTCGTGCGCGAAAAAAGGCTCACCATCAACAATGTTTACATTGATTTGTTCTTGTGCCATAACTTCACCTCGCGATTTGGTAAGAACGCGAAGTATTTAAATTTTGCTGTTTTTAACGAAATGTTTATATAGGAGTTATGGTTACAACCTACTCTGTTGACGTAAGGTCAACTGAGTGGGAAGGGAAAATGGACAAAAAGGAAACAGTGGAAATTGAGCCGTTCAAACAAGAACTCGCAAAAAAAGATGCACAGCTGGCAGACTACACGGACCACCTGAAAAGACTGCAAGCAGAATTCGAAAACTACTGCAAGCGCGTAGAAAAAGAACGCAAAGACCTTGCGGGAATAGCATCAGAAAAACTCGTTGTTAAATTATTGCTGGTAGTAGATGACTTTGAACGCGCTCTACATCAACTAAAAGATGTGCCGCAAGAAACAAAAAAAGGCATAGAGATGATTTTCAAGAATTTGCACAAAATACTTGATGAAGAAAGAGTTGAGCCAATAAAATCAATAGGACAAAAACTCGATCCGTACAAACACGAAGTCCTAATGCAAACAGAAAGCGACCAGCCAGAAGACACAATCATAGAAGAACTACAAAAAGGCTACACGATGAACGGAAAAGTCATCAGGTACGCAAAAGTAAAAATCAGCAAACCACGAGGTAAAACAAAATGAGCAAAGAAAAGATAATTGGAATCGACCTAGGAACATCAAACTCTGCCGCATCAGCACTAGAAGCAGGCAGACCAAAGATAATCCCATCAGCAGAAGGAGTATCAATGTACGGAAAAGCATTCCCGTCATTCGTAGCCTTCACAAAAGACGGACAATTACTCGTTGGAGAACCAGCAAGACGACAAGCAGTCTCAAACCCGCACGGCACTGTCTACGCGGCAAAACGCAAGATGGGAACTAATTTCAAATACCAGATTTACGGCAAAGAATACACGCCACAACAGATAAGCGCGTTTATTTTACAGAAAATCAAAAAAGACACGGAAGCTTTCTTAGGAGAACCAGTCAAAAAAGCAGTCATTACCGTGCCCGCCTACTTTGACGACAACCAAAGACAAGCAACAAAAGACGCAGGCACTATCGCCGGACTGGAAGTTGTCAGAATAGTTAATGAGCCAACCGCAGCGGCGCTAGCGTATGGACTTGACAGAGCAGGACAATCACAAAAAATTCTCGTCTTTGACCTTGGCGGAGGCACGCTAGACGTAACCGTCATGGACTTCTCAGAAGGCGTCTTCGAAGTAGCCAGCACGTCAGGAGACACGCAACTAGGCGGAACAGACATGGACAACGTCCTGATTAGCTACATCGTCAAAGAATTCCAAAAAGAATCAGGAATTGACTTGAACCAAGACGCAGTCGCAACGCAACGAGTCAGAGAAGCGGCTGAAAAAGCCAAAATCGAACTCAGCACCACGCTTGAGACTGAAATAAACCTGCCATTCATCACGGCAACGCAAGCAGGGCCAAAACACTTGCAAATGAAGCTGACACGCGCGAAACTTGACGAGCTCGTAGACCCCATAGTCAAACGATGCAAGAAATCAGTCGACCAAGCAATGTCAGACTCCAAATTGAGCGTCAAAGACCTTTCAAGAGTTGTTCTTGTCGGTGGACCAACCAGAATGCCGCTCGTCCAGAAATATTTGGAACAATGGTTTGGAAACAAAGTAGAAAGAAGCATTGACCCAATGGAATGCGTCGCTATGGGAGCGGCAATCCAAGCAGGAGTACTGGCAGGAGAAGTCAAAGACATATTGCTCTTGGACGTCACCCCGCTCAGCTTAGGCATTGAAACCCTTGGAGGCGTGTTTACCAAATTAATTGAGAGAAACACGACAATTCCTTCCAAGAAAAGCCAGGAATTCAGCACTGCGGCGGACGACCAGCAAGCGGTCACTATCAGAATAGCCCAAGGAGAACGCCCAATGTTCGCTGATAACAAACCCCTTGGACAATTCGACCTCGTCGGCATTCCACCAGCGCCAAGAGGAATACCGAAAATCGAAGTCGCCTTTGACATAGACGCGAACGGCATACTGAACGTCAGCGCCAAAGACCTAGGAACAGGCAAAGAACAAAGCATGAGAATAACCGCTCCGAACAAGCTTGACAGCGCGGAAGTGGAAAAAATGCGAAAACAAGCAGAAGAATTTGCAGAAGTAGACAAGAAAAAGAAAGATGAAATAGAAACAATTAACCAAGCAGACACAATGGTCTACACTGCAGAAAAGCAATTGAAAGAGTTTGAGGGCAAAGTAAGCGAAAAAGAAGTAAAAGATATAAAGGACAAAATCGCAGAACTCAAACAGCTGCTCGGAGAAACAACGCGCGACCCTGCAGGCATAAAGAAAAAGCTTGATGAGTGCAACCACGCACTCCACACGGCAGCAACTGCCTTGTACCAGAAAGCAGGAGCAAAAGGCGCGCCAAAAGAGGAAGAAAACGTAGTGGACACTGAGAAAGTCTAATGGAATACAAAATAATCGCATACGCCGCAATCGCACTAGTCGCAATATACGTAGCCATCAAGCTAGCAGGCCAATGGGCGATAAACAAAGTAGTCCAAGCAGAATTCGAACACGTTCTAAACAATGACGAACATAAAGTCAAGGGAAGGTTTGGATGAAAATGATCTGGGATGATTTAAGTAAAAAACAGAAACGGGTGGTGAAAATTGCCATTATCTTAGGAATTATATTTAGCTTAGCCTGGATTTTGTTCGCTATTAGGCAGAAGTTGGCATGGGTGCCGATGGGTGCATAAAATGTTCAGGGATTTATTTGACAAAGTGTTTAGATTGAGTGAAAATTGGGTGCCAAAGCAGAAGCACCCTGACGAAGACAAATATCGCGATGATTTGATGGGTTTTTTAAGAGAAGAATTGAATAAACCTTCAGGTTTTGGCATGCAGGAACCCGTTAAAATTAGAAAGGAAAGTGGCAGAGCATTAGCTGATATTGCGATCAATGAGAAGATTGGAATTGAATTGAAAAAGGATCTCAAAACTCAATCTCAGATTGATAGATTAGTTGGCCAAATTAGAAGGTATAAGAAAGGGTATGAGGACATAATTATCGTTTTAGTGGGTAAAACCAATGATGAGGCCTTGGATGAGCTAAATGATGCGGTTAGAGAAGCGCGCAGCGATGCGTTTTCTTTGCAGCAAAAAAGAATAGTGATCATCGATAAAGGAAAAGAAGTAAAGAAAAAAGAGGATAAAGACTCTTTCGGTTGGCCTAAGTTATAGATTTTAACGAAAATGGGAAAAGACTATTACAAAATTCTCGGCGTTGAAAAAAGCGCTACGCAAGAAGAAATCAAGTCCGCGTACAAGAAATTAGCCAAGAAATATCATCCAGACCTGAACAAAGAAGCCAGCGCAACAGAAAAGTTCAAAGAAATAAACGAAGCAGCAGCGGTGCTTGGCGACGCTGAAAAACGGCAACAATACGACCAGTTCGGAAGCACAGGATTTGACGGACAACAATTCTCAGGATTCGACTTCAGAGACTTCGCAGGAAACTTCAACTTCGACGACATATTCAACGACCTAATGTCAGGATTCGGCTTCAAAACATCAAGAAGAGGAAGACCGGGCAGAGACTTAGTGGCAGAAGTAGACATAACACTGGAAGAAGTCGCAAAAGGAACAACGCGAGAAGTAGAACTGCAAAGAATGATGCAATGCGAAGAATGCGACGGCAAAGGAGGCAAGAATTTCTCACAATGTAACACTTGTCAAGGACAAGGAATGGTAAGAACTGCGAAAAGAACACCATTCGGCATATTCGCAACAACAAGCACTTGCAACAAATGCAGAGGAAGCGGAGAAACACCTGAAGAGGTATGCAAAGAATGCGACGGGGAAGGCAGAATAGTCAGCAGAGAGCCAGTCAAGGTTAAAATTCCTGCAGGAATACACGACGACATGCGATTACGAGTCACAGGAGAAGGCGAAGCAGGAGAACAAGGAGCGCCATCAGGCGATTTGTACGTATTAATTCATGTTGAAGACGACAAAAGATTTGTCAGAGACGGCAACGACTTAGTAATAGAACAACCAATAAGTTTTACCACAGCATGTTTAGGCGGAGAAATAACAGCAGAAACACTTCACGGCAAGAAAAAAGTCAAAATAGAACAAGGAACACAAAACAATTCAGAAATAAGACTTGAAGAACAAGGACTCCCAGAACTAAGAAGCGGACAAAAAGGAGACTTTGTAATCAAAATAACAGTAGAAGTGCCCAAAAAGGTAAATAAAAAACAAAAAGAACTCTTGGAAGAGTTCGAAAAAGAAAGCAAAAAGAAATTCGGCTTTTTCTAGAATAGGTCAAAAGCTTTAAATAACACCCCTCGTGCGAAAGCCAGATGCAAACACAAACGAACGACGGATTGGTAGCGTTAATGACAATGCTATCACAAAAAAGGATTGACAACGCACTTACAATAGAAAGAATGGTTGGAAGAGAAATAAACGCTGAAACAATACCTGGCGACGTAGCAAAACAAGCACTTCGAGCAACATTGCACTTCTTCATAACGAGCACAGCCGGCTGGGCAGAACCATACAAACTTGAACATGACAGATATAAATTCGAAGACAACGGAAGCCAAATAATAGTCCGCGGAACAGGCAAAGACGTTATCACAACATACGATGCACCACTCTCAATCAATGGCAGGCCAGTAATAGTAGATATTCGCATAACAGACTGGCCAGGCATCAGAGACAGATACTTCAGCACAAAAGCATACTGGGAAAGAAAAATACCATTAGATGACGTTCTTGGAGAAGGAAATTATGACAGAGTCCTGGCAATGCCGTTTGATTCGCCGCCAGTAAAAAAAAGAGACGAAGTGCACATAGTGCGAATACCATACACGCGCGAACAATTCAAACGCGCAGCACACACCCTGGCCTACGCCATGGCAGTTGTCAAGCAACCAAATAAAGCAGGCGAGCCAAAATAAGCACGTTCTAGAGAACACAAATCCATAAAGCTTAAAAGCGCTGGAAAGGGTAAAAAAATAAATGGTAAACGTATACATACACGGCCCAGAATGGTTCTTTGGAGTAGACGCAATACTTGAATCAGGCGCAGCACTAATCGCGCTATGCGTAACACTCGCATCATTTAGGATATACTTAATGACGAGAGAGAAAAAATACGCTTACTTCACATCGAGTTTCGGATTATTGACTTTAAGCTTCCTATCGCGCGCGATAACAGACGCGCTATTGGAAGATGTGTTCTTTAAACTGCCTGCAGAAATTGCAGCAAAAGTATTCTTCACAGGGTATGTGGCACATATACTGCTGGCACTAACAGCATACGTATTACTGCTAATAGTAACCCACAAAATAACAGACAAAAGACTAATCGCGCTATTATTCCTAATAATGGTGCCAAGCCTATTGCTAAGCGGAAGCTACTTCCTAAGCTTTTACGGGCTAAGCGCGATATTTTTAGCATTCATAGCACTATCATACTACCAGAACTACAAAAAAGTCTGCAAAGCAACAGCCTGCCTAGTGTTCATATCATTCACGCTGCTCACACTAGCACAAGTCCTATTCCTGCTAGAAACAATCTACAACTTCCTATTCGTCGCAGCACACGTAACACAAGCAGCAGGCTATCTCGTAATATTATTCGCACTAATCAAGGCAATGCTCAAATGAAACGCACAAAATTAGACATAGTGTACGACATGCTGCACGCAATAGAAGACAAAGGCGGCAAAATAATACCAACGCACTTACTGTACAAGTCGAATTTGTCGCATCAGAGAATGAAGCTCTATCTTGAAGAATTAAAGCAGAGAAATCTATTGGTAGAAAGCCATCAAAAAGACAAAACATACTTTGAATTGACAGATGACGGCAGAAAGTTCTTACAGAATTTCAAGCAAATGAAGCAGTTCACAGAAGCGTTTGGATTGTAGACAATTTTAAATAGCGCATAGATTTCTGTTCTTCCATGGAAAATCTCTTTGTGTACGGCACGTTAAAAGAGCCAGAAATACAGAAAAAAATATTTGGCAGAGCGGCACAAGGAACACCAGACGTTCTTCCTGAGTATACGAGGACATCGCTTGAAATCCAGGGAAGCACTTATCCGATCGCTGTCCCAAAGGAAGGAGCAGTCATACAAGGCATGGTCATCGAGGTTGGCTTGGATGAATTGAAGCTCATCGATGAATTCGAAACAACAACCTACCAGCGTGTCAAAGTCACATTGAAAAGCGGAAAAACAGCGTGGGTGTTCGTCATAAGCGATGATACTCTTGCAGCGTACGCACGGTTTTTCTAGTCGTGAGTATCCAAATTAAAAACAGCGCCAGAATCCTTCAAAAGCTCTGATACTTTGTCGCCTAATGCAAGAACTTCATGTTTAGAAGGGGCTTTATCCTTCCAGTCAAAAACAAAATCAAACGGGCCGAACTTTGTTTCAAAGCCTGCTGATTCAACTCTTTTAGCAATCTCAGAAGCATTCACGCCCCTAGTCCCAAAATACATGACCAAATAAGTTTTCCATCCCATAAGAACAAGAAATAACGCTGATTATTATTAAATGTATCGACATACTTTTTATACTACTGATAATTAACACATGATATGCTAAAAGAGCTGACAATAATAGTACTCATAATAGGACTTCCAATGTTCTTCATAATGAATTTCGGAGAACAAACCACCACAGGCGCAATGGCGAATGAAGGAGCACAAGCAAGAATGGAAAGAATGCAATTGTATCTTGCGTTTCCAGTGCCATTCAGCCCAGTGCACAAAAGGTTGGCAGAAGACATAAGAAAATACCTTAGAGCCGGCGCAGATGAAGAATACTATTACATTGACAGGTTAAGTTACGGAGAAAGATTCTTCGACAACGAAAGATGGCTGTTTGAAAAATTATTACAAGGAGCGTGCTTGAAGCCGTATACTCTAGGAATACCAAACGGCAGGTTTGTATCGCCAGGCGGAATGAACATAGTAATGCCGGACAACAAATTCTTTGACGCAAGCTTTGAAGACATTGGAGTAATACCCTGCGACGAAGACATAAGACAACACTCAGAAAACGCAATCAAAAGAGTAATACAAATAGACCTCTGGTGGGTCACAAAAACAGTAGAAACAAGCAATTGCCCAGAAAAAGCAGCGAACTCACTGCAATTAGCGCAAGACAACATACAATACGGCAATTTACAAGCAGTTCTAACGAACTTATACGTCGCGTGGAGCCAAGCAACCAACTGCGCATGAAATTCTCTAACTTTGAGATAAAAGAAATAGTAAAAGCATGGCTGGCAGTATCTTTGGTTTTTGGGATAGCAACCGTAGGACTAAATTACAAATTGCTAGTTGCGTTACCGTTAATGTTTGTAACAGCAGGCATAGGATTTCTACTCCACGAACTGGCGCACAAATACGTAGCGCAAAAATACCATTGCTGGGCGGAATTCAGAGCAAACAATTCAGCACTGGTTATTGGAGTTTTACTGAGCTTTACTGGATTAATACTATTAGCGCCAGGAGGAGTTTACATCCACGGCGCAACAAGACAACAACACGGAAAAATAGCACTCGCAGGACCAGCAATGAACATTATTTTGGCAGCAATCTTCCTCGGACTTAGCTTCATACCACTTCACGCATTATTAACATCCCTTGTTGATTACGGCTTCAGAATAAACGCATTATTGGGAATATTCAATATGATGCCATTCCCGCCATTTGACGGGCATACTGTCTGGAACTGGAATAAGACGGCCTATCTTATAAGTGCAGTAATTGCAGGCTCTCTAATGGCATTTTCGTTCTGAGGGAAAAACCTGTCGTACAAGTCCAAAAACTCCTCATCACTCAACAATTCAGCCCAATTAACAACAGGCGAATGAGAACCCTCAAGCTGTGTGAAAATCCTGCGCGTTTCTCCGCCTTTAACCAATTCCTGCTTAACATGATGCAACGCAGCCATGCCCTTCATCATATCAAGATAAGGCCTATCAGAATGTTCAAGATCCATAATAACATACAATTCAAGCGTCTTAGGATAAGAAGCCTGAACAGCAATATGAGGACAGCCCTCGGGCACATCATAACCCGGAGCAAGAGTCACCTTTGCGCCATTAAGAACACACTCAGAAACGATTTCTTCCAACACCTCTTTCACAACCCCTGTCATCTACATTCACCTCACTTCTTATCGTATCTCTGCTTCAGTAATTCATGCACTTTTTCTGCATCGACAATATGCGTTGATTTATTCTTAAGAATAACAAAAGCAAAATAAGTGTCAAGTCGCCCAAAACTATTCTTCATTTTATCATTAATAGGAGAATATGCCTTCTCAAAGCGCTGGAATGCCTGTTCCCGCTCTTCATCATTCTCTGCTGCAAGCAAGTCAAAGCTTCCTGCGCGCAGGCAATCGTGCATGGAATCAACAAATTCACACTGTGTGTAATCTTCTTTTTTCATTTCCTCATCCCAGCGCGTCTTTGAAGTAAGATAGAACAATTTTGCCGCCTTCAACTTGTCCTCTTTCGCCGGAAGATTCAGTCTTAGCCCTGTTTTTCTTGCGCGCATGTCATAAAACACCGCATTCATGCCCGCAGTCAGCAATCGAATCTTCTCTTCATTGTTGATTCCCTTAATATTCTCCAACTCGTCCTGCACGTCCCCAATTTTACCTTTTGAAATGTAAATTGCAATAATGCTTTTGTATGCCTCGACCTCGGTTGGCTTTAAATTAACAAACCCACGATAAGCCGCAATCGAATCATCAAATTCGCCAAAACGGGCATGCATGATGCCAAGAGTACGCCACACTTCATGATTCTGCACGCCCAATTCAAGCATGCGCCTGTTATACGCTATCGCTTCACGGTAATACACTTTTGCAAGTTTTTTTGCATCTTCATCATTTTTTACACCGTAATTATCAAGAAGTTCCTTCCTTTTGAGCGCGTTGTACTCTGAGAATTTCCACAATAACTGACCGGTATTAAAGTGCCCCACGCGCTCTGTATCAAGGCATTCGACCAGGCGCGACAAGTGTTCAGACTTGTTTGTGAGCTTGAAGATTTTTTCATACAAAGGAATGGCTTGTTTGTGGTCGCTTGGAACTGAATTCGCGGCGTCTTTGTTCCGCTTGTAGAGCTTTTCGGCTTTTTCAATCAACTTGTCAAGGTCTTCTTCAGCCTGCTCTGGCTTTGCGTTATCCTGCGCTAAAGTTGTAACTGGAGAAAATGCGATAATTCCAGCTGCCACTAATTCCCTCAAACCCATAACCCAACTCCTTACTTATAGTCTGTTTTTAATACTTTTGACATAAACTAAAACCCAACACACTCAGTACAAACAGGAATTCCTGCATTCGCTGCCAGCTTCTGATACTTGTCCAGAACAACATGCAATGCGGTTTCAGTAATAGGATACTTCTCCGAGCCTTTTACCGTCACAACAACACCTGCACTTCTGTCAATCTCTTCGGCTGCGTCCTTGAAAGACTTGAAAATTGTGGAAGGCTCAGGAAGTAATTTCACGTGGGTGCAACCATCAGATTTATACAAAGAAGCACGATAAAGAACATGACCGCCCTTAACCAGATTAACTGGAACGATAACAGCACCATCAAACAAGAAATACTTTTCGCCAGTCGGACCGTTATGCGCTTCAACCTTGATGTCCTGCTCGGCTTGATTCTTCACTTTATTCAATGAAGCAACATTATGCTCAGCATAAACAATTTGACGATCTAACAACTTAAGAGCACGCTCCCTGTCCTCAAACAATCCAAAGCTGAACTCAACCCCATAAAACCTTGTTTGCAAGCCGCAACCAACAAAATGCTGCTGAGAAATCGCATTTCCATTCTGGGTTTCTGAACGAATAACCTCTTCCTGCTCACCTTTCAAATAATCAGGAGAGCACTGCTTCAATGCATCTCGCATTCTTTCTAATGTGCGCAAAACACAAGTCGCCTGAACCCTATACGGATACAATTCCTTAGCCTGAGCGGCAGCGTGAAACATGTCTGTTAGCTGATTGCAAACCTCACCTAAATCCCTTGAAGAATGAATAGGGCTTCGACCCTTAATATCTCTGATAGCTTCCAGTGCAGTCTGCGCTCTTTCAGGTAAATCTTCACTCATTTGCCGAATTTTGAAGCCCTTAGATAAAAGCTTTTTGGCTCACTGGACAACTATTCGTAACCTTTTTATATCGACGATAGACAATAATGGACAGGATAAAGCACTATTAATTATTTTCAATATGGAAGATAATCTATTGAAACGGAAAGAGAAACCAAACACAAAAGAAGAAGTAGAAGGCATACTAAACCCAACAATCAAGAAATGGTTCTTCTCCAGATTTACTAGTTTTTCTTTACCACAGCTTTACGGAGTGCTTGAGATACACTCCAGAAACAATATCCTTGTTTCAGCGCCAACCGGAGCAACAAAAACACTAACAGGGTTCCTATCAATCCTAAACGAACTTGTAGATTCAGCTGAGAAAGGAATACTGCAAGACAAAGTCTACGCAATTTACATTTCGCCATTGAAAGCACTTTCTAATGACATTTCAAAAAACCTGAAAGAGCCGCTTGAACAAATAGAAAACCTAGCTGGAAAATCATTGGGGATTCGTGTGGGCGTTAGAACAGGAGATACAACCGCAACAGAAAAGAGCAAAATGCTCAAAAAACCACCACACATACTCATCACAACGCCAGAATCACTCGCAATAATGCTGGCTTCAGTAAAGTTCAGAGAACACTTGAAGGATGTTGAATGGTGCATAGTAGACGAGATTCATGCTCTGGCTGAAAACAAACGCGGAACCCACCTTTCACTATCACTTGAAAGCTTACAAAACCTCTCAGGACACATGTGCAGAGTAGGACTAAGCGCAACAGTCGCACCAATAGAAGAAATCGGCAAGTATCTTGTCGGGGTTGGCAGACCATGCACGATAATTGACATCCAATTCTTGAAAAATCTAGATCTTCAAGTCATGTCACCAGTAGAAAACCTGATTGACACGCCACACAACACTGCGCACCACGCGATGTACGAACTAATTGACCAGCTAATACAATCACACAAGACAACACTTGTTTTCACAAATACACGAGCAGCAACAGAAAGAGTTGTAGACCACCTGAAGACCCGCTTTCCCAAAAAATACGTCGGAAACATAGGCGCACACCACGGCAGCATGAGCAAAAGAATGCGACTAGACATCGAAGATAAATTACGAAATGGCGAGCTCAAAGCTGTTGTCTGCTCAACTTCTTTAGAACTAGGCATTGATATCGGTTACATCGACCTTGTAATCTGCCTTGGCTCGCCAAAATCAGTCGCAAGATTCCTACAAAGAGCAGGAAGAAGCGGGCACAAACTACACGAAACAGTCAAAGCAAGAATAATCGTCATGGACAGAGATGATTTGGTTGAATGTTCAGTACTGCTGAAAAGCGCAGTAGAGAAAAAAATAGACAAAGTACACATCCCAACAAACGCACTAGACGTTTTAGCACAACAACTAATCGGAATGGCGCTACAACAAGTCTGGGAAGAAAAAGAACTCTATAAAACCGTCAAAAAAAGCTACTGCTACAAAGACCTCAAACTAAACGACTTCAACCAAATACTCAGCTATCTGGCAGGGGAATACGTAGACCTTGAAGACAGAAACATCTACGCAAAAATATGGAGAGAAGACGGAAAAATAGGCAAAAAAGGCAAAATGGGAAGAGTCATCTACATGACAAACATAGGAACAATCCCAGACGAGTCATTTATCACAGTCAAAATAGGAACAGAAACAGTAGGAATGCTCGATGAAGGATTCGTTGAAAGACTAAAACCCGGAGACGTATTCGTATTAGGCGGAGAAACTTACATGTTCAAGTTTACTAGAGGCATGGTAGCACAAGTAGGAACATCAGTCAACAGGCCGCCAACAGTCCCCAGATGGGCATCAGAAATGCTCCCACTAAGCTTTGATTTAGCAAACGAAATAGGAAGATTCAGAAGACTAATGCAGGACAGGCTAAGCACAGGCGAAAACAAGACAATCATACTCAAATTCATCAACGAACACCTCTACGTCGACGATAAAGCAGCAAACGCGATTTATGTATATTTCAAAGAACAATACGACTATTGCAAAAAAATACCAAACGACAAAACAATACTAGTTGAATACTACTCAGACGAACGAGACCAAAAAATAATCTTCCACACACTATTAGGAAGAAGAGTAAACGACTGCCTGAGCAGGGCAGTAGCATTCGCGCTTTCGCGTACAGAACACAAAGACGTAGAGCTCGGAATAAGCGACAACGGATTCTACATCAACGGAAACAAAAAACTCAACCCGGTCAAAGCCATGAAACTGCTCAAAGCAGACAAAATAAACATGGTCATGAACAACGCAATCGAAAAAAGCGAAGTGTTCAAAAGACGATTCAGACACTGCGCAACACGCTCATTAATGATACTGCGCAATTACATGGGCAGGCAAAAAAGAGTAGGAAGACAACAAGTCAGCTCAATGATACTCATGTCGGCATTAAGACAATTAGACCCAGACTTCGTAATACTAAACGAAGCAAAAAGAGAATGCCTTGAAGACGTGATGGACATAGAAAACACCAAAAAAGTGCTACAGGGCATAGAAGACGGCACAATAAAGATAGCCGAGATAGAAACAACAATACCAACACCATTTGGGCTCAATCTGGCACTGCAAGGATACATGGACGTGCTAAGAATAGAAGACAAATACGAATTTTTGCGAAGAATGCACGAGCAAATACTCGCAAGAATATCAGGAAAAGAAACAAAACACATCAGCCCAACAAAATACATAGAAGGCGCAAAAGAAGAACGCAACGAGTTCAAAGAAATACTCAAAAGAGAAGCATGGAATGTCAAACACACGCCAAAATTCGCAAAAGCAGAGCTGGTGCGCATCATAGATGGCGAAAGAACCAACATAGACCCGCGCTTCATCGAAGGATGCAAGAAATACCAAAAAGAAATAGAAGCAAACTGGCCGGACGAACTCAAAAAATTCTTATTCACAGTACTGGAAGACCTGAAAACAGGAGACTTCTCATACCAAGACTTCTGGAACGAAGAAACAGCAAAAGAAGAAGAAAAAGTCGAAGAAGAAAAACAAAAATTGTTCGAACAATTCAACACGGCCGCGAAAAGAGCCAAGTTAGACGCGCAAATACGCTATGACATCTACAAAATGATAGCAGGAGACAAAGAAGGATTCAGGCCGGAAACACTCAAATGGATGAAAGAACTCTTCAGCAAAACAGTACCAAGAAGCTGGGATGATGAAATAGCCAAGTTCTTACAGAAAAGATTAAAAGAAATAAATTAGCTTGGTGGGCAAGCTACTCCGGCCGTGACAGGGTTTCCTGCGTTATCGACAGTCAATCGATGACAATTTCCATCTGGCGATCTTAAAATCACGCCACTGCCGATAGACGCCACGTAAACATCACCAGTTTTCACTGTTAATTTGGATCCTGGAGTGGTTGTTCCGACACCAACGTTACCACTTGTTGCAATTGTAGCTGCAATGTTTGGATTTCCTGTAGAGCCTCCTGCTCCTAAATGCATGGGAAAACCAGTGTTATGAGGGAACAAGAGCGGACCAAAATGGGGTCCAGGCAGATTGCCAACACGAAGTTCATTTATGATTGTTTGGCAATCTATTGCTAAAATATTATCTCGGTTTCTAATATTGCAGGGACTCATAGAAAACTGCCATTCATATGTCGTGTAAATACGAGGTTCTGAGCCACCAGTTCCCAGTATATATAGACCAGGATGCGGCGTATTGCCTTTTAATATGTTCAACCTTTTATTAGGATTATCCCAGGTGAAATCATCATCGCCGTCTAATGTAGACGCCCCGTCCCAGAAAGTAACCTGGCGAGGTGCACCGATTCCACTAACGCCACTGCCACTATCATCAAGTTCGCAGATAACCTGTCCGGTCTGGTCGATTGCACTGATTGAAGAGCCAAACGGGCAAGTACCAGTAACTCTTACTTGTGTTTGTGCCGGATCAATAAGAATCGTACCAGAGCCACCCACTATAGGATTAGTCGCGACGGCAGTTAAACCTTGACCAGCAGTGAGTTGTGATATGAACGGTATATTCCCTTGATCAAAAATCGGAGCGCCAGTCACTCCTCCCTTAGACAATAATGCAAAAGAAACACCAGCAATCAAAACAACCAAACCTAGAATTAAAAGAGCACTTTTCTCAGACATGAAAGTCACCTCGTTTTTCTATATAATGGTCTGCAGGCTATTTAAACATTTCTGTTAATTTTATCAGCAATATTAATAAAGAATTCGGGAATTAAGCAATTCAATGATAACAATAATCGGCGCAGGCAAGTTCGGAAATGCCATTTCTAAACTATTAGGCAACAACCAAAACGAATTTGTAGAATTAGAGCCAGACGGAACATACAGCGGAGAAGCAGTAGACAAAATAAAACAAGCAGACATGATAGTAATCTGCGTTCCTTCCCCAGCACTAGCAGACTGCGTAAACATGATATCAGGAATAATAAACCCAGAAGCAAAAATACTCAGCTGTGTAAAAGGACTATATGACAATCTGAAAACACCAACAGAACTAATCAAACAAGAACTCAAAAACCCAACAGCAGCACTAATGGGGCCAAACCTAAGCGTGGAAATAATGCTTGGCAGGCCGGCAATGGCAGTAATAGCAGGCGACCACGCACAAGAATGGACAAGACTATTCAACTCACAATCCTTCAGAGTAGTACCAGAAACAGACGCGGTAGGAGTAGAATTCGGCGGAGCGATAAAAAACATAGCAGCACTAGGATCCGGACTCCTAGACGGCTATTACGCGGATAATGCATGCAACTCAATGGGAAGCTACATTGCCTTCGCACTAAGAGAGATAGACCACATCTACGAACACAAAGGAAGCGCGTCAATACCACGATTAAGTTTTATCGGCGATTTGTTTGCCACATGCATGAGTGAAACATCCAGAAACCACCAATTCGGACACCAATTCGGAGACGCGGTCAAGAAAGGAAAACAATTGCCAAAACCAGAACAAACAGTAGAAGGGTACAGAACACTCCAAATAATACAAAAATACGCAGAACAACACAACATCAGAATACCAACAATAACAGCAACATACAACGCATTCTTCAGAAAAGGCAAAGTAGAAGACATAATAGCAACATGGCAATAAGAGGCAAAAAATGAACGTCCGTTACTTACCCTGGAACAAGCCAAGAACTCCAACAGAAGAAGAGCTGACAGCTCTAATGATAAAAGAAGGCATGAAACCGCACCTAGAAATAATGGAAAAAAATGAGTTCATGAACGTGCACCAGCACAAATATGACGAAACAAGAATATTAGTTACAGGCAAAGTCGAATTCTGCGCAGAAGGAAGAAGTTTCGTGCTAAAACCAGGAGACAGAATAGATATGAAAAAAGAAACACCGCATACTGCAAGAAACCTTGAAAGAGGACAATCAGTAATGCTGTGCTCAACCAAAGGAAAGACTGTAGCAATAGAAATATATTAAAAGAACAAACAATCTCATATTCTAAGGTGATAATATGCCATACGAACCGAAAAACTTCGACCATCTACTGGGAATCAAAGGACTCTCAGACCAACTAATGAAAAACCACTTCACACTCTACCAAGGCTACGTAAACAACACAAACAAGCTCGTTGACACAATTTCAGCAATGCTAAAAGAAAGCAAACAAGCAAACCCAGAATTTGCAGAACTAAAAAGACGCTTTGGATGGGAGTTCAACGGCATGAGACTGCACGAAGTATTCTTCCGAATCCTCTCAAAAGACCCAAAAGCCAGCGATAAATTCAAGAAAAAAGCAACAGAACAATTCGGAAGCTGGGAAAACTACGAAAAAGACCTAAAAGCAACCTGCACGATGAGAGGAATAGGGTGGGCAGTAACATACTACGACATATCAACAGGCAGACTATTCAACTGCTGGATAAACGAACACGACGTAGGACATTTAGCAACCTGCGCGCCAATACTAGTAATAGACGTGTTCGAACACGCCTTCATGATTGATTACAACTTAAAACGAGCAGACTACGTAGAAACAATATGGAAATCAATCAACTGGGCGGAAGTTGAGAAACTCCTCTCTCTGGTGGGCGGCTAAGTTTTCTTTGCAAAGGATTAGCGTACAAATTCAAAAAGTAATCTTTAGACCCATCAGGCAAGCCCTGCATGCGCTTTTCCAACTCATCACAACCATCAAACCTCTCACCTCTAAGCATAAAAGTCGCTGCAACGTTTGAAGGCCACACGTGATACAAATCATGAATCTGGCCATCGATAGCACCGGCAACAGCCTCGTAATCAACAAAATTGCCGCTCAGAGGCTTTCCGAAAGCAACATGAACCCTGCCCTTCCTGCCCAGCACGCCAGCAAGCATGGAAGCCTCATCCTCTCCCTTCATCTTAGAATACTTGCCAGTCTGCTTAGTAACCTGCACTTCTTTGGCTTTCATCACATCACAAGGATCCCACTCATAAGATATGGCTACAGGAACAATTTCCCTTGAACCAACAAACTGGTCCAAAGACAAAGAATCCTTGGAAGACAAATGCAAAGTCTTAATCACCGCAGGGTTAGTTGAATCAATACCCTCCTTGGCCCTGCCCTCGCGCTGAGCAATCCAAACCAAACCGCCCTGCTTAACGACATCATCAATATAAGAAGAGACCTCATGCATTGCATCATACAACGCACGTCCCTTAACACCACGCGGAATAATAAAACCGCCAGACAACCTCAAAATAGCAGCAACCTCAGGAATACTCGCCAAATTACTGCCAAAACCACCGCGCGTGAAACCATGACCAGAAGTGTACAACTCATACCCAACAAGAGTAGCATCCAAAACAATATCACGATGATTTGAAACAAAAATCTTGCCAGCGCCATTCTTAACAACATTTTCCAAACCAGAGCACGAAAGCCCATCGCTAGTAGACTTCATCAAATAGTTCACATACTTGACAAGCACGCCCTGAAAGTCCTTAACAGAACCAATATTCCTAAAATCCTTTTCCAACATCCTCCTAACCAGATTCTCAGGCATAACACGCGATATCCAAGGAAAACGCACCCTGCACAAAGCATGGACTAGCCCATCACTGGAGCCCAACTGCTGGATAACACCAGCCACTTCCCAATCATCCAACCCACGTACCAAATACATACTAGAAAAACCTCAAAATAGGGGTTATAAAAAGCTTACGACACAAAACATTTAATAAAAATGATCATTTTCTACAATGCAATGAAAATAGCAGTAGGAAGCAAAAACCCGGTAAAAATAGCAGCGGTTACAAACGTAGTCAAAGAAATATGGCCGAACTCTGAAATAATCGGAGTAGAAGTCAGCCACGGCACGTCAATACAGCCAAACACACAAAAAGACGCCATAGAAGGAGCGCTAAACAGGGCAATACTAGCACAAAAACAAACAAACGCTGATTTTGGCTTTGGACTAGAAGGCAGCACATTCGACTCAGAACACGGAATGTTCCTAGACGGCTGGGCAGCAGTCGTTGACAAGCACGGAAACAAAGGAATAGCAAGCTGCGGATGCCTGATGCTTCCAGAAAAACTCGCAAAAGAAGTACGCCAAGGAAAAGAACTCGGACCCGCAACAGACGCGATATTCGGACACAACAACATAAAACAAAAAGAAGGAACAGTAGGAATGCTCACAGGCAACATGGTAAAAAGAACAGAAGCGTTTGAGCGCGGAGTCACGTACGCACTAGCAAAGTTCTTAAACCCGCAATATTATAAGTAGCCATTGTGGAAAAAAAGAGGAAAGGACAATTATCAGCACTAGCGTCAATACTAATCATAATTCTACTAGGACTGGCAGTCTACCAATACCAAAAACTAACAGCAGTCAGAAATCTGCAAATAGAATTGGAAGAAGCAAGAGTATCACATTTCAGCTGGACAGGGCTAACAGTAGAAATGGTAATAATCGTGTACAATCCAAACACAATAGCAGTAAACGTCGGAGAATTCCACGGCGTGATATATTTGAACAACATACCAGTAGGAGAAATCCTAACTCCCCCGGTAAAACTACTTTCCGGCGAGCACATAGAAGAAAACTTTGCAGTACAAGCAGGCTACATAGAACTAGGCGCGGGAATACTAAAAGCAATCAAAGAAGGACAAGTCAACCTCAAAGTTAAAGGCACGTACATACTACACCTGCCATTTGGCATAGAATATCCGTATACGTTTGAAATAGACAAAAACATAACGCGTAGTACTACTCCAGAATAGAAATACATATAAAAGCACTTTTTCTGCGTTTAAAAGATTAAAGCGGGGTGTTATTTACGTCAAGAACTACCTATAAATCTGCAGGAGTAGACATAGACTTAGACGAAATCTGCAAAGGCATAATGATAAAAGCCTGCGCAGGAACATTCAAAAACAACAGACACGCACAAGTCCTAAACCTGGCAGACGACGAACTGCACAGAATACAAGTTCTCAAAATAGGCGGACAATACTACATAATCAGCAGCGACGGAGTAGGAACAAAAATAGAAATTGCTGAAAGAATAGGAGACCATACAACTGTCGCTTATGATTTAGTAGCAATGCTTGTAGATGATGCCGTACGCTTTGGCGCAAAACCAATAGCAATGACAAACGTTCTGGACGTTGCATCTCTAGATGAAAAAATAATGAAACAACTCGCAAAAGGACTAGCAAACGCAGCAAGAGAAGCAGGAATCATAGTACCAAACGGAGAAATCGCACAACTAGGCAAAAGAGTTGGAGGACACATACCCGCAGCATACAACTGGTCAGGAACACTGCTAAGCACAGTAGACCCTGGAAAAGCAATAACAGGAGAAAAAATCAAGCCAGGAGACACCATACTCGCACTACGCGAATACGGATTCCGCTCAAACGGACTCAGCCTAGTAAGAAAAATCGCTCGAGAACACCACGGAGACAACTGGCACGACTCGACACACCCAATAGCAAACGAAACACTCGGCAGACTAGTCTTAAGACCATCAACAATCTACGCTCCAGCAATACTCGCAGCACTAGAAAACCCTGACAATGGCATAACAGGCATAGCACACATAACAGGCGGAGCAATAAAAGGAAAATTAGGAAGAGTACTCGCGCCAACAGGACTCGGCGCGAAACTAGATAATCTATGGGCGCCACCAACAATCATGAAATACTTCCACAAAATAGGCAAAGTCGAAGACGAAGAAGCATACAGAACCTGGAACATGGGCAACGGAATGCTAATAATAACAAGCAACCCAAAAGCAGTCAAACAAGCAATCAAAAATTCAGGCGATTACCACATAAGAGAATGCGGAGAAGTCACAAAAGCACCAATACTCAGAATCAAAACATACCAAGACAAACAAATCAAATACGACCTGAGAAAGGCGGGGTGAAATAAATGGTAGACAAAACAGCACTAGCAGAACAAGCACAATACGCAATGCGCGAATTTCCGTACAGATTTCCTGAAATGGGAAAACTTCAACGAGGCAAAGTCAGAGACAACTACCTCACAGACGACAGAATAGTCTCAATCGCAACAGACAGAGTATCAGCATTCGACCGCGTGATGAGCCGGCCAATCCCACTAAAAGGTGAAGTACTCACACGAATAGCAAAATACCATTTTGACAGAACATCAGACATCGTGCCAAACCACGCCATAAGCAACCCAGACCCAAACGTTCTCGTAGTAAGAAGACTAAAACCATTCGAAGTAGAATTCATAATACGAGGATACATAACAGGAAGCGCGTGGAAAGACTACGCGGCAGGAGCACGCCAAAAATCAGGCATACCACTCCCAGATGGACTCAGGAAAAACCAAAGATTCGAACCGCCAATAATCACAAACACAACAAAAGCAAAAGAAGGACACGACCTAGACATATCACAACAAGAAATACTAGAACGAAAACTCCTAACTCCAGACCAACTAAAAGAAACAGAACGCGTAATGCAAGCACTCTATAAAAGAGGCGTAGAAATAGCACTAGAGCGCAACCTAAACCTTGTAGACACAAAATACGAGATGGGAATAGACGAACAAGGCAGAATACACCTGATAGACGAAGTGCACACGCCAGACTCCTCACGATACTGGACAGAAGCAGACAAGTACGAAGAACGATTTGCGCGAGGAGAAGAACAACGCGAGCTATCAAAAGAATTCCTGCGAATATGGCTAAAAGAACGCAACTTCACAGGAGAGCCAAACCAGCCAACACCAGACCTGCCATTAGATGTAATCGTAGAAACAGCAGCACGCTACCAAGAACTCTGCGAGACAGTCACCGGAGAAAAACTCATTTACAGCTCTGCGCCAGTAGCAGACAGAATACGCGACAATCTCATCAAAAACGGAGTTATAACAGGCGGGCACGTGCAAATAATAGCAGGAAGCGAAGGCGACAAAGAACACTATGAAGCAATAAGAAACCACCTGAAAAAACTAGGAGTGCCATCAGGAGTAGAAATACTCTCAGCACACAAACAAACACGACAACTACTAGGCTTCCTTGACGAAATGAGCAAAAGCGACGAGCCAGTAGTCTACATAGCAGTAGCAGGCAGAAGCAACGCATTAGGCGCAGTAGTTGCAGCGCCAGCAAACAATCCAAGAGGATTCCCAACAATAAACTGCCCGCCATTCAAAGACTTATCAGCATACGCGGTTGACATACACTCATCTCTAAGACTGCCAAGCAAAATACCAGCAGTAACAGTACTAGAACCCGAAAACGCGGCAATAGCAGCAAGAGACATACTAAAACTAGCAGGAGCAAAGTTCAAACCAGCATAAATGGCAAAAAGCGTAATAATGAAGCCCGGAAGAACCTTCCAAGAGTTCTCATTACTTCCAGGGCTCACAAGAAGCGACTGCACCATAGCAGACGTAGGCCTTGAAACAAGACTCGCAGGACTGCAACTAGGAATACCGCTCCTAAGCGCAGCAATGATGTCAGTAACCGACTATGATATGGCACTTGCGCTCGCAAAAGAAAAAGGAATAGGAATCCTGCCGGCAAGACTGCCAATAGAACAACAAGCAGCAACAGTGAACAGAATCAAAAGCTACGAAATGGGATTCGTAGAAAGGCCATTAACAGTACCACAAGAAGCAACAATAGACCAAGTGCTAAAAATAGTAGAACAACACGGGCACTCAAAAGTACCAATAGTCGACATGTATAGAAATTTCCTGGGAATATTCAACTACCAAGACTACCTAAAACGGCCAATACCAAGAAACGCTCCAGTAACAGAAGCAATGGCAACGCCAGAAACAGGAGTGCAATGCATAAACAAGCCGGACATAACAGTGGAAGAAGCCAAAAAAATAATGGAAGACAAACAAGTAAACTACCTCGTAGTCGTTGACAACCAGCAAAGACTCGTAAAACTGGCGTTCAAAAAAGACGAAGAAAAACTCAAAGTCGGAGCAGCAATATCAACACACTCTGACTGGGAAGACAGAGTAAAAGCACTAATATCAGAAGGAGTGGACTTAATTTTTGTTGACACTTCAGACGCTCACAGCGAATTTGCGGCAGACGTCGTACGAAAATACAAAGAACTATCAGCAAAAGCAATTGAAAAAGGAGAACCCCCATACCCGCCGATCGGCGCAGGAAACATAGTAACCAGAGAAGCCGCGTTCTATCTAATCCAAGCAGGCGCTGACATGCTAAAAACAGGAATGAGCTCTGGAAGCATCTGCACGACACAAAGAGAAAAAGCAGTGGGCAGAGCGCCAATGACTGCCCTGATGGAAGCAGACAGGGCAAGAAGACAGTACCAAAAAAGAACAGGAAAATACATTCCAATAATAGCAGACGGTGGAATAACAGGGCCGGCAGACATGATAATAGCGCTAACCATAGCGGACGCCATAATGATGGGCAACTATTTCAACAAATTCTACGAAGCAGCAGGAGAAAAACTTGACAAAGACGGGAAAATAACATCAACAGAATCAGAAATAGCAGCAGTAGCCACGTGGGGAGAAGGCTCTCTGCGAGCACAAAACCTCAACAGGTACGGACACTCAAGCACGTACACCTTCTTCCCAGAAGGAATAGAAGGAATAGTGCCATACAGAGGCAGACTAAAGCCGGGAATCAAACAAGACCTAGTCAAAATAAGAGCGGCAATGAGCAACGCAGGATGCAAAACACTGGCTGAGCTAAGGAGAGACGCAGTAATAGAGCTAAACTCACCAACAGCCGCTTACATCATAGGAAATCCGCACGACGTAAAAGTAAAAGGGTGAAGAAATGACCAAAGACAAAGCAGTCATAGGAATGCAATGGGGAGATGAAGGAAAAGGCAAGATAATTGACGTTCTCGCACCAAATTATGACATAGTTGTAAGGTTTGGCGGAGGAGCAAACGCAGGGCACACAGTCATTGTAGGGCTTGAAAAATTCGTACAACACTTATTGCCATGCGGAATAATCCCAGGGAAAAAATGCGTAGTGGGAAACGGCGTTCTTGTAAACTTTGACAGGCTAGACGAAGAAATTGAAGACTTTGCAAAAGCAGCACTCAAAATAACAGAAGAGCAACTCAGAATATCAGAAAAATCCCATATAGTAACGCCATACTCACTGCTTCTAGACCTGGCAGAAGAAATCCACAAAGGCAGAAAAGGTGGAAAAGTAGGAACGACCATGCAAGGAATAGGCCCAACCGTAGAAGCACAAGCATCAAGAATAGGATACTTGAGAGCAGACGATCTTGTTGACGACACGCTAGCAGAGCTGGAGAAAAGACTCAAAGACATATTTGAAGAAGTAGACTGCAAAATAATAGCAATGGATATTTCACCAATGGACATGATAAATGCCATGAACAAAGACGAAAATTCCATAAAAATGACGCAAAAATTCAGAGACACATACTTTGACGGCGTATCCTACATCAAACAAAAAACAGTACTTGAAAACATGCTCAAACACAAAGAAAAATTCACGCCATTCATTACTGGGACAGACAGAGAATTGCAGAAATTACACGAACAAGGAAAAGCAATACTCTACGAAGGAGCGCAAGGCACCATGCTAGACATCCACCACGGAAGCTATCCGAAACTAACATCAACAACAGCAACAATGGGCGGAATACACACTGGCACAGGAACATACATCCCATGCGAAGAAAGACTCGGAGTACTAAAAGCATATACGACACGCGTCGGAGAAGGAGCATTCCCAACAGAACTCGCAGAACCAGACCCAGAAAAACCAGGAAAAACAAGACCAACAGAAGTTGGAGCAAGATTACAAGAACGCGGAGGCGAATTCGGCGCTACAACAGGCAGAGTGAGAAGAACCGGATGGCTAGATCTAGTAATAGCAGCGCACGCGGTCAGAACAAACGGAATAAACGAAATAGCAATAACAAAACTAGACATTCTTGACACAGAAGAAAAATTAGAAGTCTGCGTCGCATACGAACTAGACGGGCAAAGAATAGACTATGTCCCATCAAGCGACAGGCGACTCGCAAGAGCCAAGCCAATATACCAAACACTGCCAGGCTGGAAAGCAGACACGACAAAAGCAAAAACATTCGAAGAACTCCCAGAAAACGCGAGAAACTACATAGGATTCATAGAAAACTTCCTCAAAGTCAGAATAAAATACGTATCCAACGGCGCAGAAAGAAGCCAAATAATAACGAGGTAGGAAAATGGGCGACCCATACGAAGAAAGATACACGAGCAAAGAAATGCAGGCAATACTATCAGACGAAAACAAGTTCAAAACATGGAGAGCACTATGGGTGGCAATCGCGAAAGCACAAAAAGACCTCGGATTACAGCACGATAACGGACAGCCAAGAATCACGGATGAAATGATTTCCGAACTAGAAGCAAACAAAGACAGTCTAAACCTTGAAAGAGCAAAAGAGATTGAGAAAAAGAAAAAACACGACGTTTCATCACACATTGCAGCTTACGCAGAACAATGCCCAAAAGCAGGCGGAATAATACACCTAGGCTGCACTAGCAGAGACATAACAGACAACTGCGAACTAATGCAAATAAGACAAGCAGGAGATTTGGTAATCAAAAAACTCGTTAACGCCATAGACTACACGGCAGCAAACGCTGCGAAATACGCAGAAATAATGACGCTTGGCAGAACACACTACCAGTCAGCACAAGCCACAACAGTAGGGAGAAGAATGGCAATGCACGGAGAAGAGCTAGTTCTCGCGTTTAACGATTTAGAAGAAAGAGTCGATACGCTCCCATTCAGAGGAATAAAAGGAACAGTCGGAACACAAGCAGACCAGCTTGCATTGTTTAACGGAGACCGACAAAAAGTAGAGGCGCTGGAACAATTAATCGCAGAACAATGCGATTTTGACAGCGTGCTAGGATGGACAGGACAAACATACCACAGACTCATCGACTACCAAATAGCAAGCTCGCTCGGAACAATAGCAGTGGCAGCACGCAGGTTTTCAAACACAGTCAGACTACTCCAAGGCATGGAAGAAATAGAAGAGCCATTTGACGAAAAATCACAAGTAGGCTCAACAGCAATGCCGTGGAAAAGAAACCCCAAAAACTGCGAGCGAATATCATCATTAACGTATGCAGTCATTGGCGCAGCCCATGAACTCGGAGAAATGGCAGCAAACCAATGGCTAGAAGGCTCCGTAGAAGACTCAGCACTAAGAAGAATCAAAATATTACGCGAATGCTTCTACGCAACAGACGCAATACTAGACTTATACATAGACACTGCAATCGGATTGCGCGTATACGCAGAAATGATAGACGCGCACGTTCGCGACAAGCTACCACTAATAGCTGCCAACACCTTCTTGATGGAAGCAGTCAAAAAAGGAGGAGACAGGCAGGTACTGCATGACGTATTCAAAACATACGCGATGGAATCAGTTGCAGAATACAGAAAAACAGGACAAATGACCTTCCTGAAGAGAATAGCAGAAGACCCAAATACAAAATTAGACGCCAATGACATAGAAAGAATACTCAAAAACCAAGCACTCTTTGCAGGCAGGGCAGTAGAACAATCAAACGGGTTTGCACAATACGCAAGAACAAGAATCAAAGCATACGCTGACAAACTAGGCTACGTGCCAGAGGTAAAAGTTTGAACGACAAAAAAGTTCTCGTATTATTCTATGACAAGAAAGACAGGGAGCGAGAAGTTGAAAACACAGTAGAACCAAGAACGCTTGAAGAAGACATCAAAGAAGCATTCAAAGAAACAGGAGTAAAATACGAAATAAGAACAGCAAGCCCAAGGCACGAGCCATGGCTCATTCTTGAATACATGAACGAACAAAAATACGACGGAATAATAGTCGTTGCAGGACTCTCGTGCAGTCTTGACATACCAAACATGGTAATGCAGCAATTATACGACAATCAACACATACCAATAAAGCCAAGAGACTGGCAAAACGTGACGTTCAAAAGAAAAGACTTCCACGGAAACGAAATAACAGACGAGCACGGACAAACAAGAACATTCAAAGCAAGCATAGATGATATGATAAAATCAGTCTACTTCCAACAACAAAGATCCGTACCAATAATAGGAGTGCCGACAGCAGACGAGCACACGTACGGCGAATTCGCGTTTGCATCAATGCTAATGTCAAGCAGGCCAAGCAGCGCCGCATGCGTTCCAGTAGGAAAAGCATACCAAGCAGCAGTACTAATGTCACGACTACTAACAACACCGTGGAACGAAGTCGTAACAGTAATGCCTGACAAAGATGCAAAAGAATACGAAAAAGACGGAATGCCAAAAATAAGAAGCAAAGGACACCAGCTAGGCTGGGAAGTAACACAACTACTAGACAAAGAATTCACACCATACGAGGACGGAAAAATACCATTCCACCACGAATCATATGCAGACTACATGCGCCAATTCATGACAGGAGACACTGTAGACAAACGACCGCCAGCAAACAGACTGCACGTATGCATCTACAACGATTTCTTCCAACTCGAGGATATGAACAAACTATCAGAAGCCATAATAGGAGTTTACCTTCCACCAAAAGGCCAGAAGGTCAACATGCTCGAGTTCAGCAAAAGAATTGCAATTGGAACAAAGCTTGAAAACGTACTGCACAGCAGAATGGGAGTATCAGAAAACGCAGCAGTGCTCGCAGCACAAGCGCTATTCATCGCAAACCCCAACTTAAAGCCAAGCAGATTCACATCATTAAGACAGAAAAAGTCGCAAGGAAACGTTGAAGAATTCCTCAAATTATGGAAAGTAAAAGGAATAAACTTTGAGGTAGGATGAAAGGAGAAGTAGTCGTAGTAAGCTTTGGAGGGCAATACGCCCATTTGATAGCCAGAAGAGTAAGAGACATGGGAGTCTATGCAAAAGTCACCAAGGCAAGCCAGACAACAATGGCAGACCTCGCAGACGCGCAAGCAGTCATACTATCAGGCGGGCCGGCAAGCGTAACAGGAAAAGACGCGCCAACATACAATCCAGGACTAATAAGAACAGACAAGCCAACACTTGGAATCTGCTACGGACACCAATTACTCGCACACGCTTTAGGAGGAACAGTAGAAAAAGGAGAAACAGCAGAATACGGCAAGACAACAATCAGCATAAAAGAAAAAGACCCATTATTTGAGGGCCTAGAAGGCACGATAAACGCGTGGATGAGCCACCAAGACCACGTAAGACTGCCACCCACGGGCTTTGCAATAACCGGATTAACAGAAAACGGAATAGTAGCAGCAATGAGAAGCCAAGACGGCAACACATTCGGAGTACAATTCCATCCGGAAGTCACCCACACGCCACAAGGCAAACAAATAATATCAAACTTCATCTACGGCATAGCAAAATGCCAGAAAAACTGGTCAATAGAAGACCAAATAGAACAAACACTCGATTACATTGGAGAAACAGCACAAGGCAGAGACGTAATCACATTCGTATCAGGAGGAGTGGATAGCACAGTAACAGCAACACTCCTAAACAAGGCTAAAAAAACAGGAAGAAACATCGGCAGAGTGTGCTATGTCCACGTCGACAATGGCCTAATGCGAACAAACGAAAGCGCAACAGTAGTAAAATACCTAAAAGAACAAGCAGGAATAGAAGACGTCATACTTGAAGACGCATCAGAAGAATTCTTGAACGCGCTAAAAGGCGTAGTAGACCCAGAAGAAAAGAGAAAAATCGTGGGAGACCTGTTCGTAAGAGTGCAAAGCAGAATAAGAGAAAGACTTGGCTTTGGAGCAGACGCAACGCTCTGCCAAGGAACACTATACACAGACCTCGTCGAGAGCGGAAGAGGCGCGGCAGGCACAGAAGACAAAATCAAAACACACCACAATGTAGGCTCGCCTGAAATAGTCAAAAAAAGAGAAACAGGGGGACTAATAGAACCACTAGGCAACTTCTACAAAGACGAATCAAGAAGAATAGGACTCCTCCTAGGACTATCGGAAGAACTCATCTACAGGCAACCATACCCGGGACCAGGACTAGCTATACGACTCATAGGCCAAGAAGTCACCAAAGAAAAACTTGACATGCTAAGAAAAGCAGAAGACATATACGCCGAAGAAATAAAAAAAGCAGGGTTAGATAGAGACATCAGCCAATATTTCGCCGCAATATTGAATTCAAAAGCAGTAGGAGTCATGGGAGACGGCAGAACACACCAAAACATCTGCGCGCTACGAGCAGTAAACACAGCAGACTTCATGACAGCAGACGCAGCAGAAATACCATACGAAGTGCTCAAAAAAGTAGCAACATGAATAACAAACGAAGTAAAAGGAATAAACAGAGTAGTATACGACATCAGCACAAAACCACCAGGAACAATAGAATTCGAGTGAGGTGAATATTATGGGAAAAGAAATGTACAGGACAAGAAACGTCGGCGAATTCCCAGACAGGATAACAATGACGCTGGAATTCAAACCAAAAAACCCAAGCGAAACATCAAGGCTTGAAACAATCACATATCAAAAAAGAGAAGATTTGCGCTACGGAACAAACCCGCACCAGCCAGCAGCCCATTATGAAATAGCAGGCGTTCCAACAGTAATGAGCAAGCTGGTCGAACTAAAAACAGGCAAAGGAGGCCTGTCACAAACAAACCTTGAAGACATGGACAGAGCGCTCCGCATTATACGACTACTAGGAGATTCACAGCCAGTCTGCACGTTCCACAAACACATCAACCCATCAGGAATAGCAAAAGGGCAAACACTCGCAGACGCGTTTGAAAGAGCATACTGGTGCGACGCCCGCTCAAACTTCGGCGGAACAATGGTATTCAACGGGCCGGTAGACAAAGAACTCGCTGACAGAATAATGGCAACAGACTTCTTCGAAGTCATACTAGCGCCAAAAGTTGAGCCAGACGCGTTAGAAATACTAAAAAGCGGAAAGAAATACGGCAGAAACGTGGACGTAAGAGTTCTCGCATACGATAAAGAACTCTTGGCAGCAGTTCCTGCATTTACACATGAAAGAGACAAAGCACCCACTGAGATAAAAATATTGATGGACGGAACACCCATATTGTCAGAACCTTACACGACCAGATTCAGAGCAGCAAGCCAATTTGCACCAGCAACAGTCCTAAACAAAGACAGAATATTGGTTGCACAAAGCTACAGGCCGCCAACACCGCAAGAAGCAGAAGACATGCTATTCGCATGGTACATCTGCGCCAACACGCGCAGCAACGCCATCGTCTTTGCAAAGGATGGAGCTGCAATTGCAATCGGAACAGGGCAGCAAGAAAGAGTCGGCGCGATAGAACAAGCAGTAAACAAAGCATACCAAAAAGCAACAGATAAACTCGTACAAGCACAAGCGTGGGATTTGGAAAAAGCAATGGCATTCGTCAAACAAACAAAAGGCGGCCTAGAAGGAGCAGTCATTGCCAGCGACGGATTCATGCCAAAACCGGACAATATTGAAACAATAGCAAAAGAAGGCGTCACTGCAGTCGTACAGCCAGGAGGCTCAAAAGAAGACCAGGCAATAGTTGAACTTGCGAACAAAAACGAAATCGCAGTAGTATTCACAGAAGAACGCTGTTTCAGCCACTTTTAGGCAACAATTAAATATTGTTTTTCTTTATTTTATTAAATGCCAACAAAACTAGCAGAAGGAGTATACGCAGTAGACTTATGCACATATTTGCCAGACATAAAGGCAATAATAATCTCTGACTTACACCTCGGCTATGAAGAATCCTTAGGAAAACAAGGCGTATTAGTGCCGAGAATGCAATACAAGAAGATAATCAAGCACTTAGACTGGATAACAGAACACGTTGCAGTAGAGCAGGTAATTCTAAACGGAGACATAAAACACGAGTTTGGAACGATAAGCAAACAAGAATGGAGAGAAGTATTACGCTTAATAGAATACTTTGAGAAAAAAGAAATCAAAATAACAATAGTAAAAGGAAACCATGACACGATTTTAGGGCCAATTGCGAGAAAAAAACAGCTAAAAGAAGTCAGCGAAGCAAGACACAAAAACATTCTGATAACACATGGCGATTACGTGCCGGAAAAACTAGCGCCAATCATAATAATGGGGCACGAACACCCCGCAATAACTTTGAGAGAAAAAGCAAAGTCAGAAAAGTACAAATGCTTCATAAAAGGAAAATACAAAACAAGCATGTTAATTGTCCAACCATCACTGAACCCATTAACAGAAGGCACGGACGTTACAAAGGAACAAGTGCTAAGCCCGTTAATTAAAGATTTACCGAGCTTTACAGCTTACATTTACAACAATAAAACACACGAAGTATTACCTTTCGGCAAAATCAGAAATCTGATACAGGACGAATAGCCTTGCCTTCTGCGTTATTAGAAAACCAACGGTCATCACCATCAGTATGACCGCAATTCTTGCAAACTGACTGGAGCTCGCCAATCTTCAACTTCTTGCAATTCGGACACTGTTTCATCATAATCCACCTATAGAAAGGCAAGAATTAGGACTATAAAAATCTTTCTGTATTTGTCACAAGTCGGTGGTGAAATACTAATTATCTTCAATATGGAAGTTTTATCTATTTCTTCCTAAACGACCAGTATGCCACGGCAAGGAGAAGCAAGAAAATCAGAAGTGAAAACCAGCCAATGTTGCTGTTCAAATTAAACACTCCAGTCGCCTGAGGAGTCAAAGCATCAGGAACTAAAGGCGGGACAGGAGGAATAATTTGCGGCACAGGAGTTGCTTCAGGAACAACATTAGACTTTGCAAGGGGAGGAGGAACTGTTGAAGGCGCAATCGAAGGAACAACACCGGCTGAAGTCGTAATCAACCGAGTACCATAAGGTTGATAATTGTTACTGCTTCCACCACTACTTCCGCCTCCACCACCGCCAGAAGGCGCAGGAGGAGAAACAACAGTCACAGTACGTGTTACCTGCACCGCGTCATTACCAGAAATATCTGAAACATCATACGTTACTGTGTAAACACCCAACACACTAGTGCTAACTGGGTTAACCACGGAAATGCTAGAAGTAATATCACCATCAAAACCATCCAACGCAGTAGCGCCCGCGTCAACATAAGAACCGCCAAGCGTTACTGAAACACTAACACTGCCAAGAAGCGCGATAACCGGAGGAGTTGTATCAGATACGGTCACATCAAAAGTTGTTGGCGTTGCGGCATTAAGCGCGACATCAGACGCAGTACACGTCACAGTAGTTGCACCCAATACAAAAGTCGAGCCTGAAACTGGAAGACAAGACGCAACACCAGGCCCATCAACAGCATCAGACGTTGCCGGTGAAGAATAAGCAACAACAGCACCCGCGCCAGAAGTCGCCTCAGCAAACTCATCACTATGAGCATCAATAACCGGACCAGTAGTATCAACAACCGTCACGTCAAAAGAATTTGAACCAGTATTACTGGCAGCATCAGTCGCATCACAAGTCACTGTTGTCGTTCCTATTGGGAATGTGTCTCCAGACGAATAATCACAAGACGGAGCAATAGCACCATCGACTATGTCATCAGCGGAGACTGAAAATGAAACAGACGCTCCAGATGAAGACGTTGCTTCCTCAGTAATATCAGCAGGAACAGTAACAACAGGATCAGTTGTATCAACAACAGTCACGTCAAAACCCGCTGAATCACTGTTAGAAGAAAGGTCGGAAGCTGAACAAGTAACTGTTGTTGTTCCAAGCGGGAAAGTTGAACCAGAAGATGGAAGACAGGCCACTGCAACAGAACCATCAACCAAGTCATCAGCAGTTGGGTCAGTGAAAATCACAACGGCTCCGGCAGGAGAATCTGCCTCAACAGTAATATCTGAAGGAACACCAGAAAATGATGGCGGAGTCGTATCTTCAACAGTCACGTCAAAAGAATCTGAATCAGTATTACCAGAAGAATCGGTGGCATCGCACGTCACAGTCGTAGTGCCCAACGGGAAAGTATCCCCTGACGCATAATCACAGGACGGCGTTAATGGACCATCAATGACGTCATCAGCTGTTACAACAAAAGAAACAGACGCTCCAGATGGAGATGTCGCTTCCTCAGTAATATCGGCAGGAACAGTAACAACAGGAACAGCAGTATCCTCAACAGTCACGTCAAAAGTATCAGAATCACTGTTAGCTGACGCATCAGTCGCAGTACAAGTCACAGTCGTAATTCCCAACGGGAAAGTAGAACCAGAAGCTGGAACACAGCCCACTGACGGGCTTGGATCAGCAATATCTGTCGCAGTCGGATCAGAATACACGTACACTGCTCCTGAACTGCTTGTTGCCTCAATGGTATCATCGCCAGGCATTCCTGAAAGAACAGGCGGAGTTGTATCAACAACGGTGATGTCAAAAGTATCCATTGCAACATTGCCAGAATCATCTCCCGCACTGCAAGATATAATTGTAGGCCCCATTGGGAACGGCCCTCCAGGAGGAGCGCAAAAAAGGCTTGGAGACGGGTCAACCAAATCAGTTGCAGAAACTAACGGGAAGTAATCAACAATTGCGCCGCCAGCGAACATTGCCTCGACAATCATGTCAGCAGGCAATACCAAAGCAGGAGCAGTCGTATCCTCAACAGTAACATCAAAAGAGTCTGAGCCAGTATTACCAGAAGAATCGGTTGCATCACACGTCACAGTCGTAGTACCCAAGGGGAAAGTATCTCCTGAAGATGCATCACAAACAGGAGCAATTGCGCCATCAACCAAATCATCTGCTGAAACAGCAAAAATTACCGTTGCACCAGATGAAGAAATTGCCTCCTCAGTAATATCAGCAGGAACTGCAACAACTGGAACAGTAGTATCCTCAACAACAATATCAAAATCCATAGAACCAATGTTTCCGCTGCTATCCGTTGCAGAGCAGGAAACGGTTGTTATTCCCAACGGGAAAGTTCCAGGCGATGGCGGAGCACAACTCATTAACAAAGCGCCGTCAACAAGATCGTCTGCAAAGAAAGAATATGAATAACTTGCACCACTTGGACCTGTCGCTTCCAATGTAACATCAGAAACTGAAGGTGCAGCCGGAGGAGTTGTATCCTCAACAGTCACATCAAAAGAATCTGAACCAACATTACCAGCCGCATCAGTTGCCTCACAATCAATAGTCGTAGTGCCCAATGGGAAAGTATCACCCGAATCAGGAGTACATGTTGGCGTTAACGCGCCATCAACATCATCCAAAGCACTAGCGCTAAACGAAACGGGGGCGCCAGATGGACCAGTTGCCTCTTCAGTAATATCAGCAGGAACAGTTACAACAGGAGGCGTTACATCACCATGATACGTTACTGTAACAGACACGCTGTCAATACGCGCCTCAGGAGATGTGCTCGGGCTTCCGCCAGAACGCTTCGCTGAAATCGCAACACCAAAATCAGGATCGTTAATTTCTGCAGGAGTCCATGACGTTCCCCACAAATCACTCGAACTGCCATGGTCTTCAGCTAAATCACTAACAGGCCATGCAGTCACTGTGCCCAAGTCAGAGCCCACAGTTGAACCAGCCTTAATTAAATTGACAACTTCATCCGTAATAGGACCGCCACTCAGGCCTCCAGTACCAGTCTCTCGATGACGCTCAATGCTGACTAAAATGCCATCTATAATAGCTGTTGAAGGAATCACAAAATCAAAATCAGTAATATGAATAAATTCAGATGTTACATCTTTATCCAGAGGTACGGTAGCCCTGGAGTCATCCGAAATAGTGGCGCTTGAAGCACTGCTCCACGCAGGCGTTGCTACATCGCTATCATCCTGAGTTGCAGCAGAATCTGCCGTATTAGGGCCTTCAGAAGCTGCAAAAACAGAACTAGAACATAGTATTATTAAGAACGTCGCGAGAAAAATGAGATTGGTTTTATTTGACATAGTCATAAAAAAACAATTATTCAAAAAACGCTGAACTGATATATAAATGTGCGCAAAGAATCAGTCTATTTCTCTAAAAGGAGACCCTTCATCATTAAGGTTAAACCACCTGTCACCACCAGTGTTAAACGTATAATTACAGTGCCTGCAAAAGCTCTGCATCTCGCCAATGGCCAATTTCCCGCATTCAGGACATCTCGTCATTATTTACCCCTCTTTGTACTAAGAACAAGTCCCGCCGACTCTTGCGAACCGGCGGGATTGTCGTAGTGAGTGAAGACTATTATGTATCCAGCCACCTATATTCAGGCACACTCTTGCGCTCGCACAAACGACACACATAAGGATCGTTGGCAGCACTCTTGCCTATAATTTCCCCGCACCCCACGCAATGAATCCTCTTCATTTTTGTTAATGTGAACGCATCAGTTTTCGTAAAACACGGTCAAACTGCTCTTCATTCTGCTGGTGAAGCCTGACGAACTCGTGGATTTCTTCAACGTCCCGAATGAAAACTTTTATCATTCGAACTCCTCCTCATCAGACCACTCTTCAACCATCTCATTATCAGCAAGCTCGACACCCCTCTGAAAAGCAAGCTCCCAAGGAGCTTCATCATCAAGCTTGTCTTCCATCAACTCAATCTGGTCCTCTTCTTCCACACCAAGGTGGTCAACGAAGGGGGCTATTTCCAATAACAGCTTTTGTTTCATACACCCCACCTCCCGTAAACTTTCCAATCTAAGGTGTATAATGGCAGGATTCGATTTATATTTTGCCCTGATATAATATAAAATTTATATAATAAGTCAAATTTTATGATAAGTAGAAAGGTTTATATATAAACTGGATATTTATCAGTATATATTAACTCAATATAGGGGATTAAATAATCAACGGGGGCTATAAGGATGAAAAGGAAAGTCATTCAAATTGCAGAATCAACACAGCTAATTTCTCTACCAAGAAAATGGTGCCTTGAAAATAACATAAAGAAAGGAGCAGAACTCAACGTCGAACCACAAGGACAAAAAATCACAGTCTCATGCGGTCCAGAAACAGTCATAGAAAGAGCAGAAATCAAGCTAAAAGACTACGGTGTACTAGCGCCAAGAATGATATACGCACTATATAAGAAAGGAGCAGACGAAGTAAAAATCCACTTTGACGCGCCAGAAGACATACAAATAGTTCAAAACGCGCTCAGAAACGAAACAGTAGGATACGAAGTAGTAGAACAAGACAGCAAAAGCTGTCTCATAAAAAACGTCTCAGGACACATAGAAGGATTTGACAACATGCTGCGAAGAACATTCCTTCTGTTAGTCACAATGGCAGAAGAATGCAACACCTCTCTAAAAAACAAGGACCCAGCATCACTAAAAAACCTACTCATATTGGAAGAAAGCAACAACAGGTTTACAACACTATGCAGACGATATTTGAACAAATATGGGGCGCCGGAAGGACAAAAACCAGGACCATTATACAGAATCCTTGAAGAACTAGAAAACATAGCGGACGAGTACAAGTACTTGTTCAAAGCGCTCTCTGTAACGAAGAAGGAAGACTTCAAAGTAGACAAAAAAATACTTGACATGTTCGAAACAGTCCACAAAATGATAAGAGAATTTTATGAATCATTCTACAAGATGGACGCGCAAAAAATAGCAAGTGTTGGAACAATGAGAAAACAGCTAGTGCAAGAATGGCATTCCCACATACCAAAAGTCAAAAACTACACTGATTTCATATTAATGCATCATGGAATGGTAATAGCACAGAAAGTCTTCAACATAATCGGAGCATATTTCGTACTCAGCGTGCCAACGACTCTACAATCGAGCTAAGCTGGTAGATGTCAGCCAATTTATAATCTGCATCGCTCTTCATAAAATCAACTTCTGGCGTCCATAAAACACGCGCTGCTCTAAAACCATACTTTTTAGCAGGCCTGATATCCATTTTTTCTCTGTCACCAACAAACAAGATTTCTTCAGGCTTTAATATCCGCCCAGCCTCCGTGTTTGAAAGCTCAATTATACGCTTAAACCCTGATACGGACTTCACTTTTGTCGTGTCAGTTTCTTTGGAAGCATTCTCCGGCTCAACCTTGGTCGTATCAGTTTCCAATGAAACATCAGCCGACTTCACATAAAACGTCTCATCTGAGCCCTTAGGGAAGAATTCACCTGGAATTTTAAACAATATGCGCTTCCCATTCTTTTCAATGCCGAGTTTAGCAACCACTGCGTCGACTGTGCTAGAATAATTATTAGAATATATAGAGCAAGGAATTTCCAGACTTGCAAAAAAGTCAAACATCCTCATCAGCCTTGAATCTTCTTCAACATAATCTGCAATATTTGTATGATTATACGCCTTTCTTGCCGCGTCAGCAGGCAAGCCAAGCCTTTCAAAAGTCTTCGTGTGAGATTCAGTCTGCTTATATAGAACCTCATACAAGTCTGTGGTTTCACCGAGAGTGATTTTTAATAGTTTTGAGACTGTATTAAACATTGAATTGAAAATGCGCGCTTCCAATTCCTCATTCTGCCTGTAAAGAGTTCCATCAACATCAAACCAGATATGGGCAAGACCGCTCATGGAGCCTCCGGCTTATCCTGCACGGGCATTCCCGGATAATAATGCTTCAAGGAACGTGAGTTGAAACTCGCCATCTTCTCAAAAAGAGCGCGCATTGAGTACAAACGCACCATGTTAAGCTCGCCTTCAGATAAACCTTCTTTATTCTCCTTTAAAGTTGAAAGACACTCGGCCACTCTTTTATCATCAATTTCTGTTGAAGCAGAAAGAACTTTGTACTGGCCAATTCCAGGCGTTGAGTATTGCTTGTGCATTTCAACACTCAACTTGTGGCACAATGTTCTAGTAATCAAATAATGATGAATCATGTTATCAGCAAAACGGGCCCTGCGCTCATCATATCTGTTTTTTGAAATCCTAACGTCATCTCTCGACTTGCAAGTTCGTTCCCAATAATCAGTAAACAATAAAAGTTTTCTAACAGCCCGATAAACAAGCATCAGGTAGAAAGTCGTATCATCATTTCTCAAGTCCTTTACAAGCTCCTTATTCTCAAGCTTATCAAAGAACCGCTCACGCATCTTGAAAACATTACTTGCGGTAATGCGGTCATCCTTATTCCTGAAAACAAAAGACGCCTCGTAGAAAGTAGCAACCTGACACAAGTCCTCAAGAACATGGCCATAGCGATACTGCTCATCAAAATTATAGAATCTCTCATTAACTTCCTCATAATCAATCCTGTCACGTGCCGTAACACCGAAAATATCGAGCCAGTCATCTACACTCTGGCGTGTTGAAATTCCGAGCAGTCCAGCGTTTGCCAGAGAAGTATCACGGTTTCTCACAATATGATGCGGTTCAACTTTCATCGCACAAAAGACTTTGGTTGCCTCACTCCACAAAAGCCTCTCATCATCGCTGAAGGAAATAAAAGTCCTTTTTGTCAACGCTTCAGGAATACCAGCAATACGCGCGAGATAATAATCAATCAACTCACCAGGAGAGGGCTTCTTAATCCCCACAGGATTTGGAAACTTGTTTATGAAAAATGCCGTATCATCAACGTATTTCTCAAGAAGAGTCTTTCTGAACAAGTTCAACTTGGCTTTCTTATTATCGTCACCCTCTGTCTTATAGGCATCATCCACGCGCAATAATATTTTATACAAAGGAGTTCCTGGAATATTCTGCATGACAGTGAATGACGTATTCCTTCCAGAATCTGGAATATCTTCAAAGTTCAACGGGCGCAAAATAACGGGAGCTCTGAACTGCTTCTTAAACTGACCTGCAAACTTTGTATCACGGGAGCGCTGTTCTGCAATAACCTTGGCAGTCAAATCTCCTCTTGGCTTGAACTCTCTGAACATCGTATACCTGGAACTGCCTGACGGATCATGCACTGCATCCTTAAGGAACAAAACAGGCTCCTCTCCAGTCTCGCCCTCACCCATCACACGAACTGCTTTATCATCAAGCATATAATCCGGATATGAATCAAGGAAAGAAAAAACAACAGGAGCAAGCTTGCGCACGAGCTCAGTATCCCCAGTAAGGTCATACTCTAGCATATACTGAACAATGGTGCCCCACATTGCTTTGTGCGCTGGAAGCTCGCGATTCAGCGTATCAAGAGTTCTCAATGACTGCTCATAACGGTTGGCGACAGCAAGAGCGTTCCTGAAACGAGGAGGGTTCTGTCGCTGCAAAATCTTCATTCCGTTCGCGTTTTTTTCAAGATAAGTCTTAATTTTAGCGTGAGCTTCAACCGCTTGAACAATTGTTGGGAAAAGAGTTGTGTTGTTATTACAAATTTCAAACAAGTTCTTATGCTGCAAAAACAACTCCTTTGCAACAGCCAGCTCTTCAGGCTTGGCATTCAACTCCTTTAAGACGGTTTCATCACTCGCGTAATAAATAACAGGAACTGTCAAATTCGCCGATAATAAATCGCTGTCCAGCTGCAGTCTTTCTGCGATAATAATAGCAGCAAAAGCATCAAAAACGGTCTTATCCAGAGTTTTGACTTGAACAATATCTTTTATTCCAGCAGGCAGATCATACGGAGAACTGAGAACACTCTGAATAGCTGGAAAGTTCGCATCACTAGAAACTACTGCAAGTCGTCCCTCCAAGCTATCATTAGATTCAGGCATGCTCCCCCCGTTGTAACTCCACAGTAAGTAAGTTTAAACTACCCTTTATAAACCTTTTGACTTTCCTTATGACGATAAGAGGAAAGATTTATAAACCACTGAAACACAATATGTGCTGTGGTATCAGACGAACATGTGGGACTTGATGGAAGACCTGAAGACGGAATAGATTCAAAATTAAAGAAATTCTATGAATCACAAATAACTGAGCACGAAGCAAGACTTATTCAAGAATGCATGCAACTCTGCGGAGGAGACTTTGACCAATTACACAAAATGTACGAAGGCAAGCAGAGAGCGACAAACGATCCGCGATACGTCAGAGACATGGTCAGAATAGAAAAACTAAAACGCTACCAAGAAGTATTCGCTAAAAGAGACTATAAATCAGTAGAAGGACAAACCGTCAACCTAGGATACCTTGTTGATAAATTTGAATCAGAAAGAGCAAACTTCTCACGCCACGGGCACGAAACAAAAGTCATAGACGTATTCCTTGGCACGAGAGAAATCGCATAATTCTCAAAAGCTTTAAAAACACACTTCTGATTGTATAATTTATATGCCAACGGAAGAAGAACTCATCGCAGAGAGGAAAAGAAAAAGAGAAGATCTGCTGAAATTAGGAATAAATCCTTATCCTTACAAGTACGAGCCAACACACAATTCAACAATAATTCTAGAAAAATACAAAGGATTACAGCCGGAAGAACGCACAACAGACTCAGTAAAAGTTGCGGGCAGAATAGTTGGGCTAAGACGAATGGGAAAAGCAACATTCATGCATATCTTAGACCAACACGGCAAAGTACAAGCATACTACAAATTTGACGATTTACCAAAAATCTATGACCAGCTAAAACTGATGGACGTAGGCGACTGGATAGGAATAGAAGGAACAATATTCAAAACAAAAACAGGAGAAATAACAGTCTGGGCGAACAATTTTGAAATTCTTTGCAAATCACTACGACCATTGCCAGAGAAATGGCACGGATTGACAGATATTGAGCAAAGATACAGAAAAAGATATGTAGACTTAATCGTCAACCCATCTGTGCGCGACACATTTGTAAAAAGAACAAAAATCTACGACACAATAAGACAACTGCTGAACTCACGCGGCTTTTTGGAAATAGACACGCCAATTTTACAACCACAATACGGAGGAGCAGCAGCAAAACCATTTAAATCGCATTTAAACTCGCTGAAAATGGATGTATATTTACGCATTGCTCCAGAACTCTACCATAAAAGATTAATCGTCGGCGGATTTGAAAAAATATACGAGTTCTCCAAAAACTTCAGAAACGAAGACATAGACAGAACACACAATCCAGAGTTCACAGGTTTTGAATTATACCAAGCATACGCAGACTTCAACGACATGAGAGAAATAGTCATGGACTTATACGTAGCATCAGCAAAAGCAATACACGGAAGCACAAAATTCGAGTATCAGGGGCATACTATCGATGTCAAAAAGCCATGGGCGAGCTACACCATGGCAGAAGCATTGAAAAAGTTTGCAGGAATAGACGCAGACAAAGTCACAAGAGAAGACATGCACAAACTATGCAAACAACACAGATTAGAAGTACAAGAACACTACTCAAAAGGACAACTACTACAAGCCCTATTTGAAGAATTAGTAGAGGACAAACTGATACAACCAACATTCATAACACACCATCCTGTCGAAAGCACGCCATTATGCAAATCATGCAGAGAACCACACATGAAAGAACACTACATAGAAAGATTCGAGCCATTTATAGCAGGAATGGAAATAGCAAACGCGTATTCTGAGTTGAACGATCCAGTCAGACAAAGAGAACTCCTCGAACACCAAGCCAAAGAACTGAAGGCAGGAAGCGAAGAGGCGCACCCAATGGACGAAGATTTCATCCAAGCAATAGAATACGGCCTGCCACCAACAGGAGGATTGGGCATGGGCATAGACAGAATGGTAATGATACTAACAAACAATCCAAGCATAAGAGACGTATTATTCTTCCCATTCATGAAACAATGACGACAAACAAAATAATCATCGGGCTGACAACAAGAGCACTCTTGTTCGGCAAAAAAGGGAAAAAAGAGGTCATCGCGCGCGTAGACACAGGAGCGACAAAAAGCAGCATAGACAAAGCACTAGCGCAAGAATTAGACTTCGGGCCAACACTGAAGCACACCCGCGTCAAAAGCGCGCACGGCATCAGATACAGACCAGTAGTCACGCTAGACATTTCAATAGCAGGAGACTTAAGACACGTAGAGTTCAACATCGCAGAAAGAGAACACATGAAATACAAAGTGCTCATAGGACAAAACATTCTTAAAAAAGGCTTCTTGATTGACCCCTCTAAAGGTGCAGAATGAAAGCAGCAATAATTTCTTTGGGAAGCATATCAAGCAAGTGGACAATAGACGCACTCAAAAAATACTTCAAAGAAGTAGACCATATTGATATTCAAGAATTAGAAGTTTCCCTAGGCCAGAAAAAAGCAGAAGTGCTGTACAAAGGCAAGCCATTGCCAAAATACGACTGCATATACGCAAAAGGAAGCTTCAGATACGCAACACTACTACGCGCGATAACAACTTTACTACAAAAAGACACGTACATGCCACTAAAAGCAGGCAGTTACACAATCGGACACGACAAAATATTGACACACTTAAAATTCCAAGAATATAACGTGCCACAGCCAACGACATATCTTGCTGCAACCGCAGACGCGGGAAAGAAGATAATTAAGAAAATACCATTCCCAGTCATAATGAAATTGCCAGCAGGAACACACGGCAAAGGAGTAATGCTGGCAGACAGCCCTGAAAGCGCCAGTTCAATGATAGACGCGCTCGCACTGTTAAAACAACCATTCCTAATACAAGAATACATCGAAACAGACGGAAGAGATTACAGAATAATCGTCGTAGGAGACCGAATAGCAGCAGCAATGAAAAGAATCGCAGCAAAAGGAGAAAAAAGAGCCAACATACACTCAGGAGGACGCGGAGAAAAAGTCACTCTAGACGCCAAATCAACAAAAGCAGCGCTAAACGCAGCACGCGCAACAGGATGCGACATCTGCGCAGTTGACATATTACCATCACCAAAAGGACCATTAGTACTAGAAGTCAATTTGTCCCCAGGACTCCAAGGAATAACAAAAGTAACGAAGATAAACGTTGCAGAAATAATAGCAGAATACCTGTACAAAAAAACAAAAGAGTTCAGAGAAAGAGGAAAAGAAGAAATCCTCAAAGAACTATCAACAGAACAAGAAATCCACGGACCACTCGATTACCGCGGAAACAGAATACTATTACCAGAAGTCGTCACAATGGCGAGCAAGATAAAAGAAGACGATGAAGTAGTACTAAAAGCAAGCAAAGGCCGCATAGAAATCAAAAAGATTGGAAAGAAAGAAGACAAGAAAGACTAATTACAAGGACCAACTCTAAATTCTTCAGCTATTGTTCCACCACAGTTTTCTGAACAAACTCTTTCTGCAGCAGCACGGTCAGAAGCAGTAATGCCTTGCTCTATGCAACTGCAAGCGTAGCAAGCCTGCTCAGGAAGCTCAAAAGCACGACCAGCAGGGAAAGCACGCGTGCCAGTAACAGCAACGCCCCTGATTGAACCCCCATACTCCTTGGCCCCAGGAACAGCAAAACCACCAGTTATCGAATTGCCAGAATCACCGTAATCAGCATAAGCAACATCAGGAACAACAAAACCGCCAGTAACTGAAGAACCAAAATCGCCCTGGCAGCCAATAACACAACGCCTTATCTCCAAAGCAGTATGCCAGTCTTCATAACAACCCCTCTGGCAAATAGAAAAATCCTTGACAGAGTAAGCATTATCCGCCATAATCAATCCGGAAGAAGAACGACCAGGAATCAAACTAAAATAAGCACCAATAACAGCAACAACAAGAACTGCCAAAACAATAACAACTTCTATGCTTCCCCTTTTGTGCATACAGCACATACATGCACTCTTGTATAAAAAGGTTTTTATTACGTATATAGTCCCGACAACATATGAAGCTCGGAATTTTGTATTCAGGCGGAAAAGACAGCACTTTAGCGCTAATGAAAGCGCAAAAATTTCACGAGATTGAGTGCTTAATCAGCATAATTTCTGAGAATAAAGAAAGCTACATGTTCCACACGCCAAACATAGATGTAACACTATTACAATCACAAGCAATGGGAATTCCATTAGTGCGCGTTGTAACAAAAGGCGAAAAAGAAGAAGAACTAGACGACCTCAAAAAAGCAATACAAGAAGCAGTTGAAAAATATTCTATCGAAGGAATCGTAACAGGAGCAGTAAGAAGCACATACCAAGCAAGCAGAATACAAAAAATCTGCCACGAACTAGAACTGTGGTGCTTCAACCCGCTTTGGCTGATGAACCAAGTTGAACTATTACACGAAGTAATCGAAAATGAAATACGCGCGATAATATCAGGAGTATTCGCAGAACCACTAGATGAAAGCTATCTGGGAAAAGAAATTGATGCTGAAATGATAAAAAAACTATCAAAACAACAAAACCCCGCAGGAGAAGGAGGAGAAATAGAAACAACAACACTCGACGCGCCAATATTCAAAAAGAAAATCATTGTAACAAAACACTCAACACAATACGCAAAATACAGCGGAGTCTACACGATAGAAGACGCGAGGCTAGAATGATACTTATAATCAGCACGTGCAAAGAGCAACTAAGCGAGATGGAATTTGTAAGACCGGTTGCCTTGCTAGTTGAAAATCATAATGTGAAGCATTACTCACAAATCAAAAAATCAGACATCAAAACAGCAGAAAAAATAATCATCACAGGAACAGCGCTGAAGGATTTTGAGTATTTTAAAGGAAATTTCAGCTGGCTAAAACAATGCGACAAGCCAGTACTAGGCATATGCGCGGGAATGCAAGTCATAGCAAAAGAATTCGGAGTAGAACTGGAAGACCAAACAGTAATCGGACCACAAAAAGTAGAAGTAACAGAAAAAAACAAGCTCGCCGAAGGCAGTTTTAACGCTTATTTCCTGCACACAAAGACCGGAACAGGCAATTTCAAGACCCTTGCAGTCTCAAACGGCAAGCCATGCATTATAAAGCACAACGAAAAGGAAATATATGGGTGCATCTTCCACCCAGAAGTAATGAACGAAGACATCATCAGGAGGTTTATAATATGAAATGGGCAATAATCGCACTAATATTCCTAATCAGCTGCGCGCCAGCAACACAAGAAGTAATCACAAAGCCAGTCGTGCAAGCTCCGGAAAAAACCGTTGCGCCGGCACCAGTGCTTGAACCGCAAGTAAAAGCGCCACAAACAACACCAACTCCAACACAAGAGCCTGACGTTTCACCACAATTCACAGTTGAAGAAAGCTGCAATGAAATGTGCCAAGAAGACTGCAAAGCAACAGCACAAAACTCGTGCACTCAAAAAGAACGCTCAACATGCAAAGCAAGCTGTGGAGACAACCCAGCAATAGACCCATCAGCCTGCACGCAAGCCTGCACATACTTGCAGCAGCCAAACGTGTGCAAGCAACAAATGGAACAATTCTGCTCAGCACAATGCGTAAAGCAGTGCCACTAATTACTCTTCAGCAACAGCGTCCAAGCAGCCAACCGGAACAATCTTGCCAGTAATGCCCTTTCTTAGAAACTTCACAACATCATAAGCCTTCTCAGGATGCTTCAACAGAACTCTTGCATGGTCAACATAACTATCCCAGCCAATACGAGGCATCTGAAAAATCAACTCAGCAACCTCAGCAGCATCAAAAGCAAACCGCGACCTCTCAGGAAAACCCCTGCCAATCTGCTCAGGGCTCAAATAAGGAAGGCCTTCAAGCCTGCGAGAATACTGAACATGAACAGCATCATACAACTCTTTATCACTCATCTTCACTCACTCAAGAATATATAGAAAAGTTATTTATAAAGGTTATGACACAAAATTAAACAAGAAAACCTTCATCGTCTAACTTACTTCCAACCTGAAACTTTGGCGCCTCACCATTGCCATTAGGCTTCAAATGCTTCCTCTTCCACTCAACAGGAGGCTCAGGATTAGGCAAGTCAGACTCGAATAAATCATAAATGTCCTTGCCAGTAAACTTGGCCTTAGGAAACAATTCCTTTCTCAAAACACGCGCGTCCCTGCAAGCAATCTCCAAACGGCTGTTCTGAATTCCAAGAGGCAAGAAAGCCATTTTATCATGACCGCAATAAGGAATAACCTTGTAATACACGCCGCCATGAGCATTACCCCCTTTAACCTTCAGAACCACCATGCCGGCAACCTGCTCAGGCTCACAACAATCCCAACAATAAGTTTTTGCATCCATAAAAACCACCCACCCTAAAATTTCAAGTTAGGCCCTGCTTTCTTGGCCATTTTCTTCATCAACTTCTCAGGATTCTCACCCTTCAACATCTTCACCATCTTCTTAGACTGCTTATACTGCTTAATCATATCACGAATGTCACTCGTAGAAACACCACTACCCTTGCTTATACGCTCTATTCTCTGAGCATCAATAACATCGGGCTCTTCAAGCTCGCCCTTAGTCATTGAATTCATAGCGTGCTTCCACTTCTTCAACTTGCCCTCCTGAACTTGCAGAGCTTCCTTCGGCAGAGAAATCTGGCCCATGCCAGGAATCATCTCCAAAACTTTTCCAAGAGGACCCATCTTAGACATGGCTTCCATCTGACTATAAAGGTCCATCAAATTAAACTCACCCTTCAACAACTTCTTCTCAATATCCTTAGCCTCATCCTCAGTAATCGCTTCCTTGGCCTTCTCCAGCAAGGCTTCCAAGTCGCCCATTCCGAGCATTCTTCCAACAAAACCCTTAGGATTAAACTGCTCAAAATCATCTACTTTTTCTCCCACACCGATAAATTTGATAGCCGCACCAGTAACGGCACAAGCACTCAAAGCACCACCACCCTTAGCAGTACCATCCATCTTAGTAACAATCACGCCAGTAATCGCGCCAGCTTCATGGAAGGCCTTGGCCTGCGATTGAGCGGCCTGGCCAATATCAGCAGAAATAACAAGCAAACGCTCATCAGCAAGAGCAAGCTGAGAAACATTTTTTAACTCTTCAATCAAGTCTTGAGAAAGCGCATCACGGCCAGCAGTATCAATGATAAGAATGTCGAATTTTTTGAACTCGGGCTCAAAATGCTTGTAAATCTTAATCGGGTCCTTTTCGCCATTCAGAACAAAAACCTGAGCATTAATACCCTTGCCAACCTGCTGAAGCTGTTCCATAGCAGCAGGACGATGAACGTCAAGACCCAACAACGCAACCTTCTTGCCACGCTTCATAAAATACTTAGCAAGCTTTCCAGCAGTAGTTGTCTTACCACTGCCGAAAAGACCTATCAACATGATTTTAGCAGGCTGTTTGTCACCAAGCTTCAACTCAGACTTCTCACCACCCAAGAACGCGGCTAACTCTTCATAAACAATGTTAATGAGATGCTCCTTCTTAGTCAAAGCACCAGGAGTCTCTTCTTTTGTAATACGATCCTTGATTTTTTGAGTAAGCTCAAACACGAGCTTGACATTAACGTCAGCCTGCAGGAGAGCTCTCTGAATGTCTTTAACCAGCTCGTTAATGAGTTTTTCATCTACAAACATTGACTTCGCAATCTTCTGCAAAGTATTCTTCAAGCTCTCAGAAAGCTTTTCCAAAACCATAGAATAACGTCAACAAGCAGGATTTATAAAGGTTATTGAGATTAACGACAGCAAAAATGACAAAAATACCATTAGAAGATTACAAAAAAATACTCGAAAACATGCCAATATGCTGTGTGGACTTAGTCATACACCACCAAGGCAAAGTGCTGCTTGTATACAGAAAAGACGAACCGGCAAAAAACCAATGGTGGCTTCCAGGAGGAAGAATACTGAAGCACGAAACATTACAACAGGCAGCGCTCAGAAAAGCAAAAGAAGAAACAGGATTTGACATAGAAATAGAAAAACAAATCGGCACTTACGAACTAACATTCAAAGAAGCCCCATTCGGAGTAAAAACAGGCGTGCACTCGATCTGCATAGACTTCCTAGGCAGGCCAAAAGACAAAAACTTCAAAATAAAACTAGACCAAACAAGCACGGACTACAAATGGATGGACAGCATAGAGAAAGACCTGCATCCTTACGTCAAACAATTACTAAAAGACTCAGGAGTTTTCAAGTAACTATTTCTCTTTAGCAGCATGAATGGCGTGCTCGATAATAGACGGAGTCCAGCCCTTGCCGGCCAATTCCATGCGAATATCATGCAGTTTCTTATCATGCTCCAACTGATGGCTGACAAAAGCAATAAGTTCAGGCGGGGCAGGATGAATGTGCTCTTCAGCATGCGTTTCCCTATGAACGTAATACTGCTCACGAAGCCAGAAAATCAAAATGATGACTAAAACGAGCAAGAAAACATTAACGCCAAGCAAAACAATCAAGTAAGGCGGAAACTTAATCTCAGCAGGAACAGCAAGCTCAGGGCGCGGAGAAATCTTGTCAATACGAGAAGACAAACCATCAACAGAACCCTGCATTGCGCCAACCTGCGCAGTCACAGTACGCTGGAAAGAATCCATAGACGCCTGCAAGTTAGAAATCTCCTGCGACCGCTGCTCCTGATAACGCGCAACCTCATTTTTCAACTCAGTAACATTGCCACCAAGACTAACAGCAGCCTCCTGCAATCTAAGAATATGAACATTGTCCAAAGAAATATTAGACTGAATATTCTGCTGGGCAAACACAGAAGTTGCCAACAGCAAAACAAACAACAAAAACCTCTTTTTCATCAAACACACTTCAGAAGTAAAGGTATTTAAAGGTTATGCAGACAAATGCACGTTATTCGGGGCTGTCTGCCAAACTTTTGCCAAAGTTTGATCAAAGGCCCTTAAGTGGGGTCTGCGACCCCACGACAAACAATAACGGGGCTGTCTGCTAGTGGTAGGCTACACCCTTGGGGTATCGACAACCGCGGTTGTCGGAACTTCGGACTTCGTTCCGAAGATCCAAAGTGGGTGTGACGGGAGTCCGATTCTTCCCAGCCCCAGTATAACTTTTAGTTTCAGAAAGTTCGTCAGTTGTGGCTTCCCAGCCCCTACTTTTTCTCCAAAATCACGAAACAGCTAATCCCAAAAGGAAATCGCACGCCAATCTTGATAAGAGCGTTTTCAAACAAAAGCCACCAGTACAACAAAGTGTTAACAACAGGATGAGCACGGTCAAACTTGGCAGAAGTACCAATCAAGCGGTTCAAAAGAGTTATAGGGACACGCGGAAAATACAGGGCGAAATTCCAATAAGTGGCTTTTTTGACAATAAAACCATTTTTTTTGGCCAAACCAAATAGTTCAGGAAGCCTGTACCTTTTCCTATGATGATTAACATTATCATGAGAACTCCATAAATGCATAAAAGCAGGAACGAACAAAACAATTTTACCCCCTGGCTTTAAAATACGATTCCACTCCCTTAAAGTTCCAGTATCGCTTGAAGTGTGCTCTAAAACATCGGCAGCAATAATCGCATCAAAAAAATAGTTCTTAAAATCAGTTTTCTTAGCATCAGCAAGAAAAGCCTGCAATTTCTGTTTCCTGCATTTATCAACAGCAGACTTGCTGATATCAACGCCATAAACGCCAGAGAAACCATTCGATTTCAAAGACTTCATCAACGTGCCCGAAGAACACCCAACATCAAGAATGTTAGAAGGGCGGAACTCTTTCATATAATGAAGAATCAAATGACGCCTTGACTTAAACCACCAATTAGATTTCTCTATTCTATGATAAGTTTTTTCGTACTCTATATCCATCTTTAGCCAACACTCGTCTCATTAAGCCGCATCACAATGCTGTTTGCCTGAACAAACTCAGCTTCGTTAAAATAATTATTTTTAATGAAATCCTGCAGGAAATCAACCTCATAGCCCCTGGACTTATCATAAACAATGTATTTAGGCTTGTCTCTATGCAAATCAGACATAATTTCACTTTCACTGCCAATAATATCGGCATAAGGGGCCTTCAAATGCAACCAGAAAACAAATCTTGTAAATGACTTTCTATCTGCCAAGAAGTAAACAATGGGCTGACCGCCAATAACAAGAATTTTATCACTTTCTGAAGTCCTCTCTTTAATAAAATTAGACATTTTATAGGTCTCATCGTCCTTATAACTCTTCAAATCAGGCAAGAAGCCAGACATCAGTCCATAGCTGAAAATTACAACAAAAGTAATTCCAAATATGGCAAAGTTTCTTGGACATAAACTCTTGAAATCGAGTTTCATGCGTGAAACAGCAAAAGCGACAATCAATGCAAAAGCCAATCCCATCTGCAAATAATAATGATCATACATATTACGCGGCCAATAAACACCAACAAAAGACAACACGATCAACGCAGTCAAGAAGAAAAAGTTATTTCGGTCATTCTTCTCGGCTTTGAAAGGAATGGAGACCAGCAAGCCTGCAAAAGCAGCCATTGTTATCAAGTCATTCTTCAAAGTCCCCTTCACAAACCAAACCAACCTGTCAAAACCAGTCTGGGCAGAAGCCAGTCCAACATATTTCTGCGCATAAGTGAACAGCACAAAGAACAACTCGTTAACAGAATTATGAAACAGGAAATAACTCAAGACGAATAATGACGAAAGCACTCCACCTACAGCATACCAAGACAAGTCATTCAAAAACTTTCCCCACCTGTATTCGGGCAGAATTTTCTTAACCACGAGCGCAATTGGAAACAAAATGATAGTAAAAAATGCCGTTGACTTAACCAAAACTGCAGCCGCTGAGAAAAAACCACACAGGAAAAGAAGAAAATTGCCTTGCGCTTGCTTTGAATATCTCACAAAACAATATGCTGCGATAATTGCCGGCAGCATCATAAATAACTCACCGTTAGACGAAAGCCCACCAAACTTCATAAAGAACAAACCATAAACAAGCGGCGCAATCAGGCTAACTCCCCTGCCAAACAATTCCCTTGCTGTCAAATACACGAAAAACATCGAAGCAAGCAAATACAAAGTAGTGAAAATACGCAAAGCGACAATACTATTCCCAAACAACTTGATCACAGGTGTAAAAACAAAAAAAAGCAAAGGACCCTTACTCTCCCAAGAAGTCACATACAAACTACCGCCATGCACCACATCCTGAGCAATAACGAAATAAATAGATTCGTCCCAATCGATAACAGTATCAGCAGCATATGGCAGGCGCATGAAAAACACAAGTGCTAAAATCAGCACGAGCCAGACACCATCGCCTTCAAAAAACTTCTTCAAACGTGATTCCACACTTCACCCCTTTGGAACAATCCCGCAAAGGCCCTATTTAAAGCTTTTCTCCGCAACATTTAAATCCAAGTCCAACTGGCCTTAAATCATGAAAGTGGTGGTAACAGGGGGAGCAGGCTTCATAGGCAGCCACGCAGTAGACCGGCTTCTGGAGCTTGGACACGAAGTTGTTGTAATAGACGATTTCTCATACGGCAAAGAAGAAAACCTCCAACAGCACAAGAACAACCCAAAACTTGCCATTCATAAGAAAGACATTAATGAAAAAATAACAGACATACTCAAAGGAACAGACGCCATACTGCATTTTGCCGCAATACCAAGAGTCCAATACTCAATAGAACACCCAGACATATGCCACCACGCAAACGTCAACGGAACACTCAACCTGCTGATAGAAGCAAAAAATTCAGGCGTTAAAAGATTCGTTTTCATATCAAGCTGCGCAGTATATGGAGACAACGAGAAAATACCATACACAGAAGAAACACCGCTAAACCCACTCTCGCCATACGCTGCACACAAAATAACAGGCGAACACTACACCACGCTCTTCAATTACCTGCACGGCATGGAAACTGTAAATTTACGATTCTTCAACGTCTACGGACCAAGACTGGACCCGAGCGGAAGCTATGCGTGCCTAGTGCCCCGCTCAATAGACAGGGCAATACAAGGACTGCCAATAATCATCTATGGCGACGGAGAACAAACAAGAGACTTTGTATACGTGTCAGACATAATAGATGCTGTAATTTCTGCGGCCTTCACAAAGTCAAAAGAAAGCATAGGACAAACATTCAACATAGGAACAGGAAAAGAAACATCTGTAAATGACGTCATAAAACACGTTCTGGAAATGCAAAAAACAACTGTTGATCATCACGAATCAAGAAAAGAGCCAAGAAAAGCAGTCGCAGACATTACAAAAGCGAAAAAACTTCTCGGCTGGACTCCAAAAACAACATTAAAAGAAGGGCTAAAACAGACTTTCAACTACCTGAAAGCAAATGCCAAATCCTGAATCTAAGCCTTACAAGGCCAAGAAACTGATCGCGAACAGTGCTAAAAACCCTCACCGTGCTCGCTTTTCGCTCAATCCACTTGACAGGAACATGAGCAATACTAAAACCAGCCTGCTCTGCAAGAACAAGCAGTTCAGTATCAAGAAACCATCTCTCCTCCTTAAGATGAGGAATAAGAAAATCAATAACAGGCTTGCGAACAAACTTAAAACCGCACTGGGCATCCCGTATAACTGTTCCTGGAAAGAACAATTTTATGAGAAAATTAAATCCCCGCGACAAAACTTCCCTGAAAAAACGGCGCTCGATATCCGACTCATGAGAGAGACGATTTCCAACAGCAACATCAAACTTATCGTCCAAAATCAAATGCAAACACTTAGGAAATGCATCAAGTTCCGTGGACAAATCAGCATCCATATAACCAACAATCTGCGCACGACTTTCCTTCCACGCAAGCCTAAGCGCGTTAGCACGTCCCCTCTGAGGAATATGCTTGAACTGCAACCGCGGAAAACGCTTTGCAAGCCGTTCACCAATCTCTACCGTTTTATCAGTAGAACCATTGCTGAAAATAGTCAAAACCCAAGTAACATCGCAATTCTTGTCAAGCCATTTGTATAAATGAACCATATTCTTCTCAAGAACGGCTTCCTCATTTAAAACTGGAACTACAATTTCAACAACAGGCCTTTTCATAACAAAAAGTTTCCAAATTGCCTAATTTAAGGATTACTGTACTGCAAAGAACACGACAAGAAATATAGCTCAAAACGCCCATTGGCCACGGACGAACTGTATAAAGAACAGGAAATGCAGTAAAAGCGAGATGAATATAGTGCAGTACTGAACAGCGTCGCTTTTTCTAGAAGCCAGCATAATGTAAATCGGGAACAAAGAAAGAACGTAACGAGGAGTGCTTACCAAAAACGAAGCTGAAGTGAAAACCAGAACAGAGCCAGCGACATAAAGCGCGTAAGACAAACGCTGACGGAAAAATGAGTAAAAAACAAAAATCCACGCGAGACTTCCAAACACCAGTGCAGCGCCGCCAAGCATGGCGCGGTCAACAAAAGACTCCCAAGTCATCATAGTATTCCAAGAACCCCACAAGCCGTGCCAAGGAGGACTCAAAGACGTGGTCCAATGCTCGCTTTGCGCAGACATAAAGTACAAAGGATTGCCGAAAATAAGATAATTAATTGCCAAATAAGCAAACAGCCCAACAGGAACAAGAGCAAGCCAAAAAACATCTTTTCTAATAGATTTTAATTTAAACTTTGATTGAGACAAATACTCAACCGCAAGCGCTGGAAAGAGCAAAAATCCAGTAATTCTTGTCGCAGAAGCAAACAAGCCAATCAAAGAAGCAAGCCACCACTTACCGACTCTGGCATAGTAGAAACTTGCAACGATAAGCGCGATAAAAAGACTCTCAGTGTAGCCGGCATGAAGAAAATAAGCAGTCGGGAATATAGAAAAAAGAAAAACAGCGCTCAAAGCAGTTTTCTTATTATAATCAAGCCGCACAAGGCGATACAAGTAAAAAGCTGCCAACAAATATGCAAGATTGGAAACGACTAAAGCGGACAGGGCAAAATTGTTGAAAGCATAATTAAATAGCCTAATCAACGCAGGGTACAAAGGGAAAAAAGCTATCAACACTTTATCGTCGCCCTCGGCAACATAGCCCTTCTCCGCAATATCAGTATAATGCGGGGCGTCCCAACGATTCCAGATTCCATTAAGTGAAGGGGCCTCATTTTGGATAATGATAAGCCCAAGAATTTGAAACAAAAAACTTCCGGCTATGAATACAAAAACAACAAGCAACAAATTCCTAATTTCGCTCTTGTCCATCTTCATCCTTCATTTCCCCTTTAACTTTATAGATGGCAATGTTTCCCTGTTCAAAAGCTTTTTCAAAAATACCGGAAGCACGGATAGCAGGAGCAGACCAAGTGCACTCACTGCCAAACTGCCTTATGACAATATGCGTGGCGTTATAAGACTCCATCAGCTCAACTGCCCTCGTATCATTTTCAGTGCAATAGATCTCTTTAATGTTTTTTTCACGCTCACCAGGATCAAAACCATTATTCCAAACATAAGGAATGAAAGTAATAACCCTCAAACGGCCAGCAGCATCTGTTGCCTGATTGATCTGAGTCTCTGTCACAAAAACATCACTAATATTCGTATTGGAAGCAATCCACTCATAAGCGCCCAGCTCGGAATTGCCAAAAACCACACCATTATGAGTCACAAACCACGCAGAGACCAAAAGAGGACTGGGAATGCTCAGCAAGATTACCAGAAATACCACAACTTTCGGCATTCTGCACAAAGCAACAGCCGCAAAAAACACCACAGGAATCCACATATACTGGAAAAACTTGTTCATATCCCAATAAACATAAGTAAGAGTCACAATATTAGGAATTGTAAACATGACAAGCATCCACAAAAACAAAAACATCTTTTCCCGAACCTTAAAGAAAAGAATTCCAAGCAAGGCAAACAAGAAAGGAAAACCGAAATTCAACACGTAAAACAATGCGAAATCAATAGCTGACTTTGTATGAGACTCCCAGCCAAGATTTAACTTAATCAGACTTCCAGCAGTAGAATAGATAAAAGGCCTCAACACAAAAGGAATTCCAATAATGAGCGGCAAAATGAAATATAACGCAATACTGAATTTTCTCCATTCGCGGATTTTAGTTAAAAAGAACAGAAAAGCAAGAAGAACACTGGCAGGGAGAACAAAAGCGTGAAACGGAGCGACAAGCCCGGCCAGAAATCCAGCAGAGAAAACCTTTTTCCTATCACGACCCTCAAAACCAGTTATCAAAAGAAAAATAACTGCAATCAAAACAGTCAGGCCTACAGAAGTAGCACGGTGCGTCAACAAGCCAGTGCCCATAACAGAAGGCACTTGAAACGGCCAAGAATCCCAATTGTTATCAAAAGAACGTCTTTTTACAAGCTCAAAAGCGTCATTTCCCTGAACGAGCTGGTCGATAAAAGCAATATAACCAAGACCTCCCCCAAAAACCAGCAAGAAAACCGCAATAAATGCGGCCTTGCGCGATTTCAAAAAATATTCGGCAGCGGCAAACCCAAGCAATACCAAAGCAAAAGCCAGCAAAGCCTGCTCGAACACAACGATGTGAACAGAAAAAACAGGAGTTGCTTTTGAAACGATAGCCGTATGAAAGTCAATAAAATAATGATACAACAAAGGAGTTCCAGAATAATACGGAGTCTGCGGAGGGAAATTCCCCGAGTTAATGCTCTGAATAATTGAATAATGAACCAAAAAATCACTCCAATTCCAGCCGCCATTGACAATACCCTCATCAGTGTGCTTCCACAAGCTGAAATGAAGAACAAGACCGACAAACAAGAACGCGACCAAAGCGAGCGCGATTACGCTTTTACAATTCTTCAGCCCGCGCAAATCATCCAATGCCTTCTTACCGTCAACAAAAAACAAAAGGCTTGAAAGCAAAAACATAACTGCAAAAACAACCTCGCGCGAATAACCAAACAACAAAGACGCCAAGAAAACAAGATGCGTAGACAGCAAAATGCTTGCAAGAATTGAAACCGCAAGCCTTTCAACAATGCCAAGCTTCAATTTAGCAGCAAGAAAATAGCCAGTTGTCAAAAAAAACACGAAAAAAGCAGGAACGACTGCAAAGATAGGAACAAAATAGCCAACAAGGCATAACGTCAATAAGAGCCAGGCAAATAAGTGCTTCATTCAATCACCCGGGAAGCCAATCGTACCAAGAATTAAACGCCTCAGTAACAGGAATTGCAACCCAGCGCGGATAAAGGAAAATGAACATTACAAGAGCCAAAATCAAAAACGCGACAACAAACTTCTTCCAATGCCTATTACCCATCAAAGCCCAAGACAAAATCAAGCAGAGAAACGGAACGCTCGGCAAGTAATGATAAATGAACATAATCCTTGGAGAAAGACTCCACGGCAGAAAAAGGCCAAAATAACAGACCAACAACGACCAAACCTCCTTTTTTAGAGAGAAAACCGCATAAAACAGCGCAACAAAAACAGCAGCGAGCCCAAGCCAAAAAATCAAAGGATTACCATGAGCATTAATATTATAGATTAAGCCATCCTTCTGGAAAGTGTAAAACCAGACCGGCTTCAGCATCAAAGGCCAAGTCCACCAAGGACTGCTGAAAGGATGCGTTGCGTCCAAATTAGAATGATACCAGTACATCTGCTTCTGAAGCTCAATAAACTCGTCAACAGTATGCCCTGTAGTGAAAAAGCCAGTGTAAGAGAGCAGGTAAACAATTGGCGGGATAATGATATACCAGCACCACCACGTGCCAGGACGCTTTTTATGGATAATCATTAATGCAATAACCACAGGAGGAATCCAAATAGCACTCCACTTGGTTGCAATCGCAAGACCAAAAAACAAGGCGCCCAACAAGTGCCTGTCTTTCAAGAAGAAATAAATCGTGCCAACGGCAAAGAACAGCAAAACACTGTCATTAGTGCCAATCCTTGACAAAACAAGAGGAAGACCGTCCAAAGCAAACAAAGCAGAAGCGAGCAAGCTCAAAGCCCTATTCCTGAACAATTGCATGCCAATAAGATAAATAAAAACAATAACAGCAACGCCAAGCAAAGCGCCAGGCAGACGCCATGCGAACGGATTCTCACCAAGAATGGAAATACTCCACGCCATCAAAACCTTAGCAATAGGAGGATGGTCCCAAGAAAAGGCACGCCCTTCCTCGTGCTTGCCATACCAGACCCAAGCATCAGGATTAAACTTTGCCATCTCTCTCGCAGTATAAGAATGGTAAACCTCGTCAAAATAAAACTCAGGCGGATTGTAAAGACCATACAAACGCGTGCCAAGAGCAAACAAAAGAATCACTGCAAGAATAACCTTCCAGTACTTATCAACGAATCCGCTCTCGCCAAGCTTTGCGCCAAACAACCAGTACTTAAAACGCGCATACAATCCCTTAAACGACAGAGAACTAAAATGAGGCCTGAAAAAAGACCAGCACATAATTCCAAAAGAAGCAAGGTTCAAAACCACAATAACATATACAACCCAATGAGGAAATGCCCACTTAAAATCCTGCGTAATCCAAACATAAGAAAAACGCAGATTGGCAAGATAAGTTACGGAAAAAATTGCGTAGGAAATCCAGCCAAGCGGGAAAGCCACAGAAGCCACAGCCAAAGGAGCAAAAGCAGGAAGCAAATGACGCTCGTGCATCCTGGTCATAAACAAAAAAGTTCCGGCAAGAATCAAAGCGCCAACCAAAAAGCGGGCAGCAAACGCCTTTTCATGATTGGACTTTTCATACTTCCACCAAAACCACATAGACAAGCAAATCACTGCTAAAAGTGCAGTTATTCCAGCAAGTTTCGGCAAGCCGGCATCCGGCTTCCACATACCGCCAAGAGCCCAAAAATTAAACGCGTTAACGCTGGTATAAGGATACTGCCCCGCAGTAGCGCCCAAACGCTCGAAAACAAAACCAAAAAAAGACTTCCCTCCAGAAAAAGGAATAAAACCTGCCAAAAAAACAAAAGCAGTAAACAAAGTATAACAAACCGCTTTTTTCCACCCAAGACGCTTCAGCCAAATCAAGCCGACAAGAGGCGAGACAAAACCAACAAGCACCTTCACCAAAGCGCCAAAAGCAAGGGACAAAGAACTAATCCCTGGCAAGTCAGCAAAAAACAAAGCTGCCAGCACAAAAAAACCAACCATTCCATCAATCTGCCCCCAAAAAGTGCTATTAACTATAACGGCAGGGTTGAACAAGTAAAGACAGGCAGCAGGAAGCGCGAACTTTTTATTGAACCTTGAAACAGCGAGATAAACAAGCAAGCCGGCAAGAACATCAGCAAAAATAGCAGGAAGCTTGTACAAAACGTGAAGCAGTGCGCCCTGATCAAAAGCAGGAAGCAAAGACTTCAAAAAACCAAGACCCCATAAAACGTAAAGATAACCTGGAAGATAATCAGACCAGCCCTCATAAAACTGGCTCGGGCCTTTCTCAACCATAGAATTACTCCAGCCAACATAACTGTTAAAGTCAAGATCAAGAGTACCAAAAGGCGCAATAAAAACCCTGAGAACCAACGCGGCAATAAGAACTAAAACAATGCCTTTATTCTCCTTAAACCACCCTTTCATAAAACACCCTGCAAACCACGACTTATATAAAGATTATGGGAGTAAAGTTTTAAATACTACTTGCACGGGCATAATCACATGTCAAAGCTGGTGATTATTGGAGTTGTTCTGTTATGCGCGTTAATGGGAGCGTTCGGACAAGTATTCTTCAAATTAGGCTCAAAAACAATAAGCATGGACATAATGTCATGGATTTTAAACTGGAAGCTTTTGACAGGAATAACACTTTACGCGCTGGCAACAGTCGTTTTTGTAGCAGCGCTCAAGTTCAGCAATTTATCAATCGTATACCCAATAATTGCAACAAGCTACATATGGGTAACACTATTCTCAATATTCTATCTGGGAGAATCATTCCCTGCATACAAATGGCTGGGAATCATAATGATACTGGCAGGAGTAGCAATAATAACGAGATAATTATTTCTGAAAATTCTTAACAATCTCAGAATCATACTTCACAATTTTTCCGTTCAACGGCAAACAAGTCATGCCCCACAAAACACCCATTGAGTCGCTCAACTTTCTTTTTGTATCCTCATCAAGCAATTTGGCAGCAGTTGCAGCGTTATCACAATGCTGTTTGGCCAAATGCTTAAGCTCAGGCGAATTCTGCCACGTAACTGCGACAGAAGAAAGCATTTCCTCGCTGACAGAGCGCTTCTTGTCAAGCATCTTCTGTCCCTGCAAGTTAAACCACCTGTTCTTCAAGATTGAAATCCAGTAATCCTTCGGACCTGGCTGGCCGTCAGTCCAACGAGTGCTAATGCTGGCATCAAGCTTGTTGCCAGCCCAAATCTCGCTGATTTTTGGATTTCTAAACATGTCAGCAGCCTTGCCAAGCGACAAATAATCAATCAAGAAACTCTTGCGGTCTTCGGCAGTCTTATAGCCTGTGTCTTCAAAGAAACTCTTTGTAGCAATGCCTACAGGCAGTAAATTGTTTCCCCATAAATCAAACTGCAAGTAAGCGTCAGCACCCCGCGTCTCTCCCATGTCAATCATATTGTCCGCTTTTTTCTCAGCTCTTGAAATGAGTTCTGCAACAAGGAAAGAATAATTTGCCTTAACCTCATCATTAAGCTTCGAAGGATTAACATTTTTCATCTTAGCTCTTGCTTCAGCATGCTTCTTCAACTCTTCCTTCAAAACACTTTCAACTCTCGTATCGTAGCACTTCAGCTGCTTTTCTCCATAGATGAGAGCCAATTTATCACGCGTAGAGCCGGCCTTGTCAACATAAACTGCGAAAAAACGGGAAACAAACTTCTTCGCATCAGGAGAAGAATTCAACATTTCATCAAGCGCCTGCTGCTTGTACTTGTCATCCTTTGAAGCTTTCTCCCATGTCGCGTCTTCTTTTGAAGATTGAGCATTCGCAATAGATTCAAGAGCGAGATAACTACCTATAGAATACTGAAAGAGTTCACGTCTTGAAATCAAGGCTTTTTGAGGCATGAGTACCACTTAAAAGTGACGAATATATAAATGTTTGCCTATTTAATTCTTTTATAGAGATTATGCAGGTCTCCAATGCTACTCCTCAACGGTTTGGGACGCCTAAAATGCATAAGAGTGCCAAACAACAAGAAAATAATCATCAGCATTAATGCAATTGCCATAGGCAGCAAGTACTGGCAGTTGACATAATGAGCAACAACAGCGGCAAAGATGACGCCAAGCGATACAAACAACATTACGAATCCCCTGCCCTTTTCGTGCGTCTGCTCCTTCTTGTAAATGTAAGCAACAGCAGTAATCAACAACAACAGCAACAATCCATTAATAATCCACGGCAGGAACAAGCACAAATTAAACTTCTGCCACACAGTAGAACAATCCTCAGGACAATTCTTGAAATTCTCGCCAACACCGCAAACACCATCACCGCAAGAACAACCACGAGGCCTCTCAAGATCGCTCAACTTGTCGCCAACGATAACTATCACATCACCAGGCATGCAACTCTCATGGCGGATGTCAACGCTCTGGCTGTAACCAAGCAGCGGCGCGTCCGGATTCTCCATTGCCTTCTCCTTGTTGGTCAGCTTGTAAACAAAGTCACGCATAGGCCAGACGCCAGCAAGCTGGTCATGAGTAACATTAACACGCAAAACATTAGTATCACAAATCCTGCGCTCGATAAACCAAACAGGATGTGCTGAAGGGTCAGACACAACTCCATCATTAGTTTCCTTAAAGAACTTCTCAGTGAACGGATAACTTCTCGTTCCGATAACAAGGCCATACTCAGCCTCAACACTCGGAGCTTCCTCCTGCTTGCCAGAAACAAGAACTTTGACGATATCGTCGTTCATAACAGGAATGTTGAACAGTCCAGCAGACAATCTAGTATTAGCCAAGTACGAGAAGAACCTGCTCCACACTTCAAGCAAAGGACTGCCTCCAAACGGCGTTCCAATATAGACAACCTTCTTCGTCAAATCAGCCAGAGCAAGGTTGTTATCTTTTGAGTATCTCAACGCGTCCTGAGCAACCAAGCCGCCGAGCGAGTACGGAAGCAAGTAAACATCCTGAACACCATCAGACAACAAAGTTGAGGACGACTGTTCTGCAAAGTTCTTCGCAATATCACTCAAAGGCTTATTAGGAGAGTACAAGTAAGCGTAAACCTTTACGGGGTCCTGAGCCATGGCAAACTCCTGCACGAACTTCTTAACACTAATACTTGTAGTCGTAACACCCTGCACGAAAACAATAGCAGTCTTTCCGCCTCCATCATATACCTTCTCAAACTTGTCAAGAGATTTAGCAGGAATCGTGTTAGACAACACTGCAAAGAGCGCTGAAGACTTAGCGCCTGACTTTGTCAAGTACTGGTCAATCTGTTCTGAAGTCATCACTCCAATAATCGCGTTATCAACACGCTTGCCGTCCAATTTAACCCAGACTTCACCCGACTTTACGTACAACCACGCACCAGTATCACCCGCAGGAACTGGAACTTTAATCATCATTGAAGCAGGACTCAAGTAATTCTCAAGCGCAACAACAAACGCAGTCAAAACCCTCAACTCAGGATTCCTGACAAGCACGGGCTCGCCCGGCTGTGAAACAGCAACCTTTATTTGATTGACTGCGCCAATGAAAGTTATCTCAATATTCTGGCCAAGAGTCGTGCCAACCTCAAACTTAGGACTCTCACTTGAAACACTGCCACTCTTAACAGGCTGTGACAATCTGGATTCCAACTGCTCAACATCATACCTCTGAGGAATAATCTGCGCGTCAAACATCTGGTCAGTCGTATAACCGCCGCAAACAACACCCTGGCCGACAATCTCGCCAGTCTCTGAAATTTGACTGCCCCGCACTGCAAAAGTTTCAACATTAGCAAAACCATTCGAAACACTTGAAGTAAACCTCAAAGGCGAGCCAGGACAACAATCAGCAACCTGAACAATCTCAACAACATCCTTATCAGTAACAGTCCTCAACGCGATTTCCTGCTCAGGAGTCAGAGAACCTTCATTGTATTTGGCACTCGGACATTCAGGAGTGCAAATAGGAGGAACATAGACCGGCCATGGAACTTCAATTCTTGGAGGCGGCGGAACAGGAGGTGGAACCCAAGGCGGCGGAACAGGAGGTGGCGGAGGAGGGCAGTTGCTACCTGAACAACATGAATCACCGCAACACTGATCGCCACAAGGTCCTGTGATACACCCATCAGCATTCGGGTCCAAACAGCATTTAGCATTAGTATCAAGCAAGCACGGCTCTACATTACAATCAGAACTGCACGCGCCGCCAGGAGGATCACAGGTTTCAGGACTCTCAATCTTACCGTTGCCGCAGAAAGGAGCAACAATAACATTACAATACTTGCAGGAAGCTTCCATTCCAGGAACAGACTCGTCACAAACTTCACCCTGATCAAGCTTTCCATTGCCGCACAACAACTGACAGTCCAAACTGCAATCAGGAGTGCCATCGCAAATCTCGTTCGGGCCAATCTTTCCATCACCGCAAACACTCACAGTACAATCATAATTGCAAGTGCCAACGCCAGGAGGCTCGCAAGACTCGCCCCTCTCAGTCTCAACCAAACCATTGCCGCAATTTGGATCTCTCACACAACCTTCCAAGCAAGTCTGACCGTTTGGAGGATCGCACTGCTCATCACCCTCTAAGCGGCCATTACCACACCCGCCAAACTGGCAATATTGATTGCAATCACCCTGCTTTGGAGGCTCACAAGCCTCAGGACTCTCAATTGCGCCATTGCCGCAAGTCGGAGTAGTCCACTCGCACTCAATAGAACAGACATATTGACCATTATCAAGGCCAGGAGGATCACACTGCTCGTCATCAGAAGTACCACCAAGATTGTCAGCACCATCAGTGTCAACAAAATCGTCACCGCACAACTGGTTTTCACAGCACATATCTCTATAAATGTTTGCGAGGCCCGGCAGGTTGCCAAAGTAGCCACCTCCAGCCATATCAATAGTGATTATTCCCATTAGAGTTGTAAGCCAGTTCTGCTCCGTACACGCATTAGCAAAATTCGTCAGGAAGTCAACACAAGGACACGAGTCCATATCGCACTTATTACAATACTCATCAGCGGCGCCCGGAGGAGTTTCTACGGCGCCAGTTACGCTATTAGTGTAGACGCCAATTTCACAATTCATTGACTGAAACGGAGTCTCGCCAGAAAACGGAGTTGTTGTTAAAGGATCAACAGAGAAGTCACAATGGCTCTTGCATGTTCCATCGCACTTCATGCCACCGCCAAAGTTGCCAAAGCCGCCGCCAAACGCAGATTGAGATGCAGCATCACAATCCTTCTGGTCGCAAGCTTTAGGCTTGCATTCCAAACGCTGGCATTTCGCATTACACCAAACCTCGTGGCCACTGGCATCAGCGCCCAAAGCTGAATTTGGAGGCTCACACTCCTCAGGCTGTTGTACAATACCATCACCACAGAACGGCTTAGCACAATATTTTTCATCAGCAGGGAACATGGCATCAAAGTCAGGACCAACATTAGCTTTACACCAAGCATCACACGCTTCCTTGCTAATCTGATGGTCATCACCAACAATCGCTGGCTGCTCGCCGGCAGGAACATTTCTTTCCTGCTTGCATGCGCAACAGTTCTTGCACTTCGTAGCATCCTTTTCACACTGAGGAGGACCGTACATTTTCGGAGGCGGAGGACACTGGTCAGGACACTTCTCAACATTGCCATCATAATACCAATCTGGCGGAAGGACAAGCACGTCTCCCGGCACATTCTCAAGCGGATACTTACAGCACGCCGGCATAGGAGTAGGAGTCGGAGTAGGCGTAGGAGTGGGAGTCGGAGTTGGACAGACCGTACTATCCTCGCACATTGAATCAGGCAAAGGCCACATCATATAATACGAGCCGCCACAGTTCTGCGCAACCCATCGCTCACAATCTTCCTTAGTCACAATACCATCCAACATCATCGGCTGCTGAGGCGCAACGATTGTGTAGCCAGGCTTAACCTGGCATCCGCAACAAGCCTTTACTCCCTCACAATACGATTCAGGAGCAGGCCAATAAACACTGCTGGCACCGGCAGCCTTGCACTCTTTTGAAGACTTAACCCAAGCAGCACACTCGTCCTTAGTTGCAGTATGACCATCACCGACAACATTCGCACCGCCAGCACCAGTTCCAGCACACGCGCAACAGGCAGGAGTAGGAGTAGGGGTTGGAGTAGGTGTAGGAGTTGGGGAAGGAGTAGGAGTTGGCTGGCCAGCGCACAGCGAAGCATCTAATGGGCACTGCTTCCTGAAATTCTTGAAACCATAACATGGAGGGTTGCAGCTTGAACAATCAAACACCCATTGCAAATTATTCGGCGGAGGAATCGGCTGGCCAACAGGAATAGTGCCTTGGAACACGCAACCACAACATTCAAGCTTCGGAGTTGAAGTTGGCGTCGGGGTCGAAGTAGGAGTTGGCGTAGGCGTAGGAGGCGGAGACTTAACATTAGCACACTCTGAATCCGATACACATTCATGCTCAAATTTGGGGTCGCCACACGGACCAGCACATTGCGTTTCACAATCCCAAACCCATTTTTTACTATGCGGAGCAGGAACACCCTGATTTGGGCCAGTTGGATATCCCTGAAACACACATTCACAACAGCTTGGCTTCGAAGTGGAAGTCGGAGTGGGAGTTGATGAAGGCGTTGGAATACTGCAAGGCGTAGAAGTCGGAGTAGCAGAAGGAGTTGGACAATAAGTACCTGCATTTGAGCCACCCTGAACAGTGCACTGATACGCACAATCGTTGACCATCTCATACGTTCCATCATCCCACTTGCAACAACAGCCAGACGGCCCACCACTAGTACCCTTATTGTGAACAAGAATGCCCTCGGCAAAGTAATTATTCCAATCAGACACGTGGAAATTGTAAACCTTCACGTTCTTCTCTACGCGCTCAATACCAGTTATCGATTCCGGCACGAGTTCTTTTCCATTCAAAACAAAAATGACGTTTCCAACTTTTAGTTCTTTGACTCTCCTGTAACCATCAGGAGTAAAAATTGGGTGCTCTGCTGTGACGAAAATCTTAGCACTTGATGTTCTAACATCATAATAATGATCTGAAATTCTGTTATTAGCCCATATCACTGTGTCAGTTATGACCTTTTCTGCATCATGGTCGTATCCAAGCGCCAAATCACCAACAGCAATATCCTCAACATTCTTGGTTCCTTCAACAGTCAAAATCTTGGTTCCCGCCAAGAAACTGAAATGCGGAGTCCCAGTAGGAGTTGGAGTAGGAGTAGACGTGCTCGTGGGCGTTGCAGTCGAAGTAGGAGTAGCAGTCGCCGTAGCAGTCGCAGTTGCGGTAGCCGTTGCAGTAGCAGTCGCCGTAGCAGTCGCAGTTGCGGTAGCCGTTGCAGTAGCAGTCGCCGTAGCAGTCGCAGTCGGGGTGGGTGTTGGAGTATCAGTAGGCGTAGGAGTTGGAGTGTCTGTCGGTGTGGGAGTAGGGGTGTCGGTAGGAGTCGGAGTAGGAGTAGGAGTGTCCGTCGGGGTCGGAGTAGGAGTTGGTGTAGGAGTAGGAGTGGGAGAGTTACAAAGAGGAGCTCCGGTGGGCGCTGGCCCTGCAGCACAAACTCCTCCAATACACTGGTCACCAATACAACCTGCTAGCGAAGAACAATCACAACCCTCAGGACTGCATGGCGACCCGCACTGCTGCGGAGTTATAGCAGAAGATTCATAAGAAACCTGCCCTGTAGGAGAAAAACCGAAAAATGCTCTAAACCCGTCAGCAATCCAAGAAAATAACGATGAAAAAAATCCCTGTGACTCTTGAGGCACAGTATTTTCTGCAGAAACACTAAAAACAAGCATCAAACACAGAGTAACTGCTACTAAAACCGTAACAAATCCTCCTACAAACGACTCTTGCTTCACTATTGTTCCCTAACAAACAAGGGTGACGTCCAAAACCCCTTTTATGAAGCATCACTATACCATCACTATTTAAAAACATTGGGATTTACAATAATCGTAAAGGACAAAAATGAAATTTTTATAAACAAAACACGAATTACTAGAACAATATGCAAGCAATAATAATGGCCGCAGGAACAGGAACAAGACTCAAGCCACTCACAGACACAATACCAAAAGCAATGGTGCCAATAAACGGCAAGCCAATACTACAACTCATAATAGAGCAACTAAAAACAACAGGCGTGAAAGACGTCGTAATAATCGTCCACTACCTAAAAGACAAAATCATAAATTACTTCGGAGACGGCAAAAAACTCGGCGTCAAAATAACATACGCAGAACAAAAAGAGCTCAAAGGCTCAGCAGACGCAATACTAAAAGCACAGCCATACATAAAAGACGACAGATTCTTTGTAATAGCCTGCGATTCGCTATTTGAAACAAGCCTGCTAAAAAGACTCCTCGCCCACAAATCAGAAGGAGTATTCACATGCACAGAAGTAGAAGACGGCAGAAGATACGGAATACTTGTAACAAAAGGACCAAAAGTAATACAGATAATTGAAAAGCCGGAACATCCTCCAACAAACCTTGCAAACCTAAGCGTATACATACTCCCAAAAAAAATATTTGCAGCGTGTAAGGCAGTAAAACCAGGGCCAAAGGGAGAATTATGGCTCCCAGAAGCCATACAAAGGCTCATAGAACAAGGCGTTGACTTTGAATACGAAATCTGCAACCACATACTCGACATAGGCACGCACGAACAACTCGCAGAGGCGCAAGACCTTGCGAGAAAATTAGGACTTTAAGAAATATTTAAATACCGTTAAACAATTAATTCTAAAAAAAGAGGCATCGCCGAACAAAGTTCGTCGGGTCTCTTTTTTAACTTCATCAAAAAAGAGGCGAATGTGAAAAAAGTATTACTTATTGTGGCATTACTTATTCTAACAGCAATACCGGTCTACGCACAAGCTCCAAGCTGGTTCACAATATTATTCAGAGGGTGCGCAGACTCAGACAATGGGCCAACAAACCCAGACTTTCCAGTTCCATTCATAGAACAAAATGGAGTTGCGAGAGACAAAACAGGAATATACTATGACATCTGCGTTGACGACAAAGGAGAAAAAACAAAAACAAGCACCAAAATAAGAGAATACTTCTGCAAAGACAGAAAAGCAACATACAGAGAATACGAATGCCCAAAATACGACTATGACGGATGCTTTGACCCAGAAAACAAGAGAGGAGCAGCGTGCGTCAAAAGAACACCAATCCTATGCGGAAACGGCGTCATAGACTTCTTTGAACTATGCGATCCACCAGCAACACCGTGCATAACTCTGTTAGGAAGCCCGAGCGTTTGCGACAATAACTGCAACTGTCCAGAATTATGCGGAAACGCAATGCTCGACCCGGGAGAACAATGCGACCCGCCAGGAGGACCATGCAAAACACCAGCAGGACTGCCAGGAATATGCAAGGCCAACTGCAAATGCCAGCCAGGGCCTCCACCACAAAACACGTGCGGAGACCTAGTACTAGGACCGGGCGAACAATGCGACCCGCCAGGAATAGTATGCAAAGACGCATTCGGAAAACCAGGAACTTGCGACCCATTATGCCATTGCAAAGCAAAAGAAGAACCAAAAAAGCCAAGGTGCGGAAACACGATACTTGAAGCAGGAGAACAATGCGAAGCACCAGGAGACAAATGCATAGACGATTCAGGACTTGATGCAATCTGCTCAAAAACCTGCACGTGCAAAGCAACAAGAATACCAACATGGTGCGGAAACAACAGAGTAGATGATTGGGAAGACTGCGAGCCGCCCCGAAGCCCATGCAAGAAAGGCAACGACTTAGGAATATGCACAGACGCGTGCAAGTGCAAAACATACATAACAACACCAAGCTGTGGAGACCAAAAAGTTGACAGAGGAGAAGCATGCGACCCGCCAGGAAGCCCAGCACCACAATGCCCGCCAATACTACTGCCAAACGGAGGATGCGGGTTCCCAGTATGCACTAACAACTGCAAATGCCCAGAAGGCAGGCCATGCGACACAACAGGACAAGACAGAACAATAGGAGTAATACCAGGAGGGCAAACTCAGCCAACGCCCACACCAAAAAGCTGTGAAGAACTATGCAAAGAAAGAGGACTGACAACACAACAACAAGACTTCGGCCAGTTCATATTGTCACAATTACAACAATACAGATGCGTAAGCGGGGCGAGCATCAGAATGAAAGGAACACTCACCCTGTCAGGCGAAGGATTCCAATGCAAATGCTATTCTAAAGACAACCCTGAAGTAATAGTCAACCAAGAAAAACCAATATGCGACACTCCATGCGGAAGAGTGCCATGCGACGGCTCAGCACAATGCCCGTGCCCAGGAAAAGAAAACTGCATACTAACAGCAACCTGCACATGGGGAGGCTGGAAAATGCAAAATGGCAGGCCAGTCCCAGTACTAGGCGCACAATAATAGTTCTTAAAGCAAAACAAGCCAGAATCAAGCTTCTTCAAGTTTTATCAAGCGTTAAACAACTAATTTCTAAAACACTTTGAAAGCATGTTTAAGAACAAAATTCGCCATATACTTCTTTGACAATCATTAGCCGCCACAAGAATTCCCCGGCGGGCGGAGGCAGACAGCCTCCGCTTACAATCACCTCGCCTCGCAAGTTCCCGCGGAAAATAACTAATTCTAACGCGGGAACTATTCATTCATCTTAGGCAAAACAAAATACGCAAAACCAGCAATCAAAATGATTAACACCCAAAACAAACGCCAAGTAATAAAGCGGATTCCGACAAGAACTAGCAAAAGAACACACGCGATAACTCCTACAAGCCCTAAAACTTTTTTGAAGTTCATTTTGCCTTGTTCACCGCAGTAATCGCAACTTCAATCTGCTTTTTATCCGGCTGTCTCGTTGTTAATTTCTGCGTCCACAAGCCCGGATAAGAAAGCCAGCGAAGCCAACTGTATTTAGCGCTGAATTTCAGAAGCTCATACGAAATACCTGCAACGACAGGAATGAGAATGATTCTTGCAGGTACGTTAATGTACCAATGAGGAGTCCTGATTAACGAGAACAAAACAATACTGACAGCAACGACGTACAACAACAAACTAGTACCGCACCTTGGATGCTCCGGAGGGAATTTCTTAACATTCTTAACATTCAAAGCAAGCTTGTGCTCATAACAATGCACAGACATGTGCTCAGCACCATGATATTGGAACATCCTCCTAACATCAGCCATCAAACCAATAACTGCAAGGTACACAAAGAAAACAAGCAAGCGCAAAACACCATCAACAATGCCAAAAGTAACCGTCTGAGGGTCGAAAAAGAACTTAGAAGCATAATAAGGCAGCAAAATGAAAAGACCGATAGTCAAGAGTATTGCCATGCCAAACGCGATAACCCACTCCTTAAAGCCCAGCTCTTCCTCATCACCCTGCTGGTTAGAACTCCAAGTCAAAGCCTTAATCCCCACAACCATCATTTCAAACAGCTGAATGACTCCGCGCACAAAAGGCAGATTCAAAATTCTATACTTCTGAACTAACGAAACATGCCTTACACGCCTGGAAACAATCTTGCCACTGGGAGTACGAGCTGCCATGGCAACAGCATCAGGAGACTTAATCATGACCCCCTCAATAATGGCCTGGCCGCCTAACGGTTTCATATCTCCAACACCTCGCCAGGCTCTAAAATTTTAACCGGAACTTTAGATAGCTCACTGAACAACAAAGCATCATCACGCGTTCCCACATGAGCGCCCCAATGAATAGGAATCGCTAATTTTGCGCCAATCTTTTGCACAATTTCCGCTGCTTCTTTAGGACCAGCAGTATAAGTGCCACCCACTGAAATAAGAACAACATCAGGATTCATGCCCTCCAACTGCGGAAAAAAATCAGAGTCAGACATAAAATAGACTAATTTCTTCTCAGCAAGAACGGTAAAGCCAACCGCGTTTTCCTTCTCATGAGAATGACCGCGCTGGTCAACATGAGGGTTCAAAACAGGCATGCCAACAACCTCAATGCCATCAAACACCCTGCTTTCACCAACATTCAAGACACTGCAAGGGAAAATTTCTTTTGCAACATCAGAAGTACCAAGAATGTGCGTGCCATCATGAGAAGCACGCCTGACCTTGCTGACACTGCAATGGTCAAAATGAAAACGAGAAACAAGAACAATAGTGCCAGGAGTATACCACTCATCAGAACCCGCATACGGGTCGATGTAAATAACATTTTCACCTGTCAAAAGCTTAACAGAAGAATGGCCAAACCAGGTCAAACGCATGAATGCAGAAGGTTGCCAATCTTATATAAATGTTACCTGTATGACAATGTTTAAAAGTATAACGGAATAGAACTGGAATAATGATAAAAATCATCGCAATTGATTTTGGCGGAGTATATTTCACCTGGAGCGACAAAAAAGCAGTCAAGGACCTGTGCAAAATAACCGGTGCAGACTCAAAATCCGTCAGAAGTTCGATGCACAAGCACATCAAAAAGCTTCATGTGCTTGCAATAACTGAGAAACAATACTGGCACAGATTCTGCAAAGACATTGGCAAAAACATAAACCACCGCCTACTACAAAAGACAATTGAAAGCCAGTGCAAACCAATTTATCCTGTGATAAGATTCGTAGAACAACTAAGAAAAAACTACAAAATAGCACTCGTGTCCAATTTCACGCCACTTCTTGACGACTACGACAAAAAATACCACTTCTACAAAAATTTCGACTACCTCCTGAGCTCCCACATGGTAAGACTAAGAAAACCACACGCGCCAATATTCAAACTACTCATAAAAAGAACAAAGGCAAAACCAGAAGAAATCATTTTCATAGACGACTTACAACGCAACATAAATGGAGCAAAAAAAGTCGGCATAAAAACAATACTATTCAAAAATTTAAAACAATTAAAAAAAGAACTTAAAAAACACAGAATAAAATAAAAAAACTATTTCTTGCTTAAAGCCCAAGCGCCAGGACCTGAAAGCCACAGCGACACAAGACCTGACAAGATTACTAAATTGTTTATTGCGACCTGCATGTCAGATACCACGATGGCAACAAACATCACAACTGCCAAAGGAATTGTCGTCCACTTCAGCTGGAAGCCAGTCAAGACAGCAACTCCACATAACAATTCCACGATAATTAACAGCCACGTCCAAAAAGCAGGACCTGGAAAGCCCATGCCCTCAAGCATTCCAACAACCATCGAAGGGTCCATCAACTTCATAATTCCGGCGAACACAAAAATACCGCCGATGCCGATTCTCAACGCAAAAGGTCCAAATTCTTTCATATCAACCCACCTCAACAAGGAGAACAAATAATCCATTAATAAAGATTATTGCACTGCAACCTTTATAAACAAAACAAGAGTTAGCATATGGCATGCAATACCAGAGAATAAGGGGAGCAGAGGACTATTACCCTGCAGAAGAAGAAGCACAGAACAAAATAGCTCAAGCTCTGGCAGAACAAGCACGCAAGTTCGGATTCCAACAAGTAAGCACGCCAGCAATAGAAACAATCAAACTATTAACAGCAAAAAGCGGGGAAGAAGTCAAACAACAAATATTCGTTCTAGAAAAGAAAGGAAGCGAAGAGCTAGGATTACGATTTGATTTAACCGTGCCAATGACGAGAATGTTTGTTACGAAGCAGAGAGAGATCCAAAAGCCAGTAAAATGGTACCAAATAGCGCCAATGTGGAGGTACGAAGCACCGCAAGCAGGAAGACAAAGAGAATTCACACAACTATCCGTCGAATTGTTTGGCTCGGACAAGCCAGAAGCAGACGCAACGTGCATTAATTTAATGATAGCATGCTTTGAAAGCTTTGGGTTAACTAGTAAAGATATTAAAATCAAGATTAACAATAAAAAATTATTGGAAGGACTGCTTCTCGAAATAATAAAACCAGAACAAATGCCAGAAGTAACACGATTAATTGACAAATCAACAAAGATAGGAGAAGTAGAATTCACACAAGAATTGAAAAAACTAGGAATAGAAGCACAAAAAATTGAAGTCATCAAAAAAATAACAAAAATACAAGGCGGACCGGGCAGTCTGGAAAAAATAAAGGAATTGAAGCCAGGCGAACTCGCATTACAAGGACTAACAGAACTAGAAAACACGCTAAAATCTGTCAAAAAAGAATATATCACAGTCGACTTAAGCATCGCGCGTGGATTGGCATATTACACAGGAAACGTCTACGAATGCTTTGACAAAGAAGGAAAATACAGAGCACTCGCAGGCGGGGGAAGATACGACCAATTGGTTGAATTGTTTGGCGGAGAAAACACTCCAGCAACAGGATTCGCAATAGGAACAGCAACGCTGACATTATTATTAAAAGACAAAGGGTTAATGCCAAAAGTTGAGATAGGACCAGAATACTACATCGCGCCAGTCAACGAAGAAATGATACCAAAAGCAATGGAAATAGCGGCAACACTAAGAAAGAAATATTCAGTTGACGTTGACTTAATGAGAAGAAAACTAGTCAAGCAGTTTGAATACGCAAACGCAATCGGCGCAAAGAAAATAATAATCGTCGGAGAAAAAGACCTCAAAGAAGGAAATGTAACAATCAGAGAGCTCGCGACCGGTAAGGAAGAGAAGACCCCCCTGAACAAGATTCTACAACATTAACGTTAAACACGCTCTCATAATCAAAATCAATCATTTCAACATTCAACTTAATCTCTGAAACTTCAGGCTCAATAATACTTAATTGATAAGTGCTAAACGCAAAAGCGCAAGCCAGCAACAACAAAACCACGAGACCAAAAGTTTCATTCATACACTTTAAGAAAAACAACTCACAGAAAAAGCTTTCTATTGAACAACATAAGAAGCTTCAGGAACAGGCTCTACAACAGGAATCTTACCTGAATATTTTCTTTTCTCATGATAAGAGCCATTATTCTGAGCGGCAACCAACAGCTCTCCAAGAGAAACTTCCTCAGGAGGACTATATTTCGCATGGCCAATCCTCAAATCAGAAGAAAAAGGAGCACCAGCAAGCTGTTCCAATTTTTCCACAACAACATGACTTGTATCCGGCTCAACAATAACGCCAATATTTCTAGTAGTAACACTCCTGCCACCAACAAGCTGGCAGATATAATTAATATCACCCTCTTTCACCTCAATATAAACAAGAGAAAAAGGCTTCTTTTCCTCAATCATATTACGAATTTCAGAAGGAAAAGAAACTTTACGCGGAACCACGCTTGGCTCCACTTTTTTAGAGGGAGGTGCCCGTGAAAAATGATACCATGCCATAGTCATCACCGTTATAGTTTGTATTTATTCTTAATCTCAAAATAAGAAGAGAACAACTTACCAACATCACTGCCCCTAAGACCATCAGCAATATGCAATCGTAATCCGGCAGCCAAATCAATAATAGCTTCTCTCTGCAAGTCCTCAAACCTGTCGCCATGAGAATAACGCGCAACGCCAACCACACCATAACTGCCAGCAATCTTTGCAGCAGTCTCAACATCACAAGAAAGCAAAGCGCCAACCTTGCCCTTCACAACACCAATAACATTAGTCCGAACAACATCATTCGTCTTCAAATGCTCCTTAATACCTGACATATCAGCATTGTCGAACAACACATAAGTCAATGGCATCAACTGATTGGCATTGTCAAAAGTCAGATCAGCCACCAAAGTTTTGGTATTAATACGCTCGCGCATGTAATCTTCCGTCATCAAACCATAAACACGGTCAACCTGCCTTCCAAGCTCTTCAGCAGCAGGAGCAGAAATCTTATCAAAAACATGAGGAGCCTCGCCATTCCGGCTACCTAATATTATAGAAAGACCAAGACTAACCTGGTCTGCCACTTCCTTCCCAGCAAGCTGGGAGATTCTCTCGTCAAGCTGTAATCCCGTCATAACTATCTCTATAATTTAATTAAAAAAAAATTAAAGCATCTCAATGCCGAGTTCGTCATTGAGGCGTTTGGACTGAGGGCTTGCCCTTCTAGGATCGCTCTTTCCAAGGATCCATGGTGAAGAGACGCCAGTGATGATTGTCATAACCATCAACTTGCCCTTCATGTCCTCGCTAACACGAGCTCCCCAGATAACGTTCGCATCCTCGTCCATCTCTGAAGTTACTAATTCTCCAACGTGGTTAATCTCTTCCAACGTCATATCCGGACCGCCCCAGACATGAATCAAAGCACCAGTCGCGCCCTTGTAGGAAATGTCCAACAACGGGTTAGCCAATGCTCCCTTCACTGCTTCTTCAACTCTGTTGTTCGTATCGCTGCTGCCTACACCGATAGCAGCAACTCCGCCATTAGTCATAATAGCTTTAACGTCAGCATAGTCAAGGTTGACAAGAGACGGAACAGCGATTGTTTCAACAATGCCCTTAATCATCGTGGAGACAAGCTCGTTCGCAACAGCAAAAGCCTGCTGGATAGGCAAGTTTCCTGCAATCTGGACAAGCCTGTTGTTGTCAATAACGACAACAGTGTCAGAAACCTGTCTTAACTGCTGTAATCCAAACTCTGCCTTGTCAATTCTTGCTCTTTCAATACCGAAAGGCATTGTAACAGTGCCAATAACAATAGAACCCATCTCCTTTGCAACACTTGCGACAACAGGAGCAGCACCAGTACCAGTGCCTCCTCCCATACCTGCACAGACGAAAACCATGTCTGAGCCTCGGAGAGTTTCCTTAATCTGCATCAAAGATTCCTGAGCAGCCTCAGCCCCCTTTTGCGGGAAACCGCCACAGCCAAGACCTCTAGTAAGATCCTTACCAATCATAAACTTTTTGTCACCCTCAGAAATATCGACGTGCTGTTTGTCAGTGTTAATAACAATAATCTCAGCACCCTTTATGCCTTTCTTGTACAACCAGCTGACCATATTGTTGCCAGCTCCACCAACTCCAATCACCTTAATATTCGCCTGCCCGAAATCGTAACTTTCACTCTTGGGCGTCTCTTGTGCCAATGCGCTTTTTACTAGGAAATCCATGTTCTGTCTACCTCCATCCTTTGAAAAGGAAAATGAAAGGCCCTCCAGTTCTTTGTGGGTTTTGGGGGGTGGTTTATGGGAAAGAAACAGTGGAGAGCCCCTGTGATAATGCCTCTTTTTTCCCTCGCTTGCATCGACTGGGGCGTTGGACCCAGTTTCATATTTGACAACTGGTACACCGAAGTTACCAATTGTCACATTTTTGTATACTAATGTAGACATGGTTATATTTAAAGTTTTCTGTTTCAAATAGGCTTATCGTCGATAACCCATATAAAGAACACGTACTTACTACAATAGTAGAATAAAGCATAAATTTTATATACTGAATGTGATTAATCCACACTGGGAGTGGTAATCATAAAATGGTAATATTATTCGACAGATTCAACTTATCGGAAGACATCTACGAAGTAATTTTCTCCACGAACCAGCAAAAGATAGTAGCAAAAGAATTGATTAAGTTCATCATAGCAAGAAAGGCCGAAATCTCAAAAGCGGACATGAGCCTTTTCGCAACACAATTACACGACGGAAAATACGAATGCATTCTTGATGAAGCACCATACAAAGGAAAGAAAGTAAAATTATCTTACAACAAAAGACAATTTTACGACAGAATACTAACGCCGATGAAAGCAATGGGATTGATAGATTACGACTTGTACAAGAAAACATACAAGATATCAGGAAAATTCACAGCAGACCTTGTACGCATCGGAAACATGTGGAAACAAGAACTCCACAAACAAGGCATAAATACTCCTTAGTTCTAATCGATAAGAATAAACTACTCATTTGAGCCAACAAATCTTTTTATACTAAACAAAAAAGAAAAACAAACATGTGTGCAATTACGGGGGTCTATTCTTCAGACGGCAAAGCAGCATTATACGCGCGCAACATACTGCACTTTCTACAAAACAGAGGACAAGACACCGCAGGCGTGTATACATTACGTGAAAATGGAAAAGTAGACTACCGAAAAGGCGAAGGAAAAGTGCTCGAAGTCTTCGGCAGACTGCTGCTTCCTGACGGAACCTCTCTTGGAAACGTGCACAAAATCACCCAGTTCGCAGGCAACAACGCCGTAGGGCACACGCGCTACCAAACAACAGAAAGAGGAGGCCCATACAATGCCCAGCCATTCAGCACGAAAAACCAAAGATACACAGTCATAATGTCACATAACGGCCACGTTAACAATTTTGCAGACGTCGCCGAAAGCCTCAACCTTGAAGACCGCATCAGAGAAGATAAATTCGTTGACCAACACCCCGAAGTCAAAATTGACTGCGACGTCACCGCAATAATGTACGTGTTTGCTGACGGCCTGCAGAAATCCAACGACCCAGTTGAAGGCATAATGCAGGGAGCAGAAAACGTCATGAAGCACATCCGCGGCGCCTACACCGTCTCCGCAGCCGTGCACGACAACAAGACAGGCAAAACATACCAAGTCGCATTCAAAGACCCACGCGGCATAAGGCCAGGATTCTTCGGACAACAAAACGGCAGCTTTGCCATCGCCTCAGAAACATACGCACTGGAAAGAACGCATTTCTGGAACATCAAACCCATCAAAAATGCAGAAGTCGTGATATTTGACGGGAAAGAAACCATCAGACGCCAAATAGAGCCGTTCAGCAAAATGGAATACCTGCCATGCCAATTCGAACCCGGATATTTCAGCCGTGCACTATCGTGTTTGGACGGCAGGAGCATAAACCACGGCAGATTCATGGAAGGACTGGCGCTCGCACGAAAGATTATGCACGAAAAACCAGAATGGGCAGACATCATCGATTTCGTCACGTACATACCACACACGCCCATGCCAATAAGCAAAGGCCTTGCGAAAGGACTTGATAAAGATTTCAGAGTGACCATTGAGAAAGACTTATACGATTACAAACGAGAATTCATCGCACTCGCAGAAACACGGCACAAAAAAACAAAAGACCAATCATACGTCCACTGGGATGCTGTCTGCGGAAGAAACTTCATTCTAACAGACGACAGCATTGTCCGCGGCGACACAATGAAAGAAAACATTGCAATGCTGCGCTTTGCCGGAGCAGTCAACATCTATGTCGCCAGCGGCTACCCCCGCATTGAATACCCCTGCGATCTGGGCGTTGACATGAAAACACATGAAGAACTAATAGCCCACGGCAGGACTGACGAACAAATCGCGAAAGACATCGGCGCAGACGGGCTAATCTTCCTATCCCAGCCAGAATACGCACACTCATGGGATACAGTCGACATCGACGCCGGCATTAGAAGAAAAATAGAACTTGGAATTTTCAGCCCTGAAATCCTAGAATTTGTATCAAACGGGAAAAGATGCAACGCGTGCGTCACGGGCAAAAACCCAACGCACGATTAACGACCCTTCCCAAAAACTACTTTTCCAGGAGGAAATCTCAAATAAGAATTTGAAGTTGTGCCCTTAGACTGATAACTGCCGACGGTGATAACAGGAGTAACCTGTCCCAACGGCTGCCCGATAGACAACAAATCACCATTGCCAATCCTCATCGCTGAAAAACCGCCGGTTGACTGCCTTATTCTCGCCCAACGCCCAAAATAACGATAATGAGCATCACTATGAAGCCAGCTTGAAGCTGACAAAACCATCTCAGGAGAACCTCCAGTGATGACTAAAACAGGCTGTTCCTGGTATTTACCCAGAAGAATTAAGCCCTGATCAGCAGGAAGAACATTACAATTCTCAAACTCAAGAACCCTCCTAACCCAATCATTGTTGCAAGGAGTGCCAACAAGAATAGCAGGACTATCAAGAATTGAGACTTCAGAAGCAAGACGCACTTTCTGCGGAATTGTCAACGGGTCAGCCCTGATTCTGTAAAAATTATAGCCGTCATGAATCCTGTAAGTCGGAGCGTACATCTTTGGGATTTCGTTCAATACCAGATTAGACGCAGAATTCTCTGACGGAGTGCGCAGGTCGCCCTTGATGATGTACGCCTGAAAATCACGCTCGATAAAAAAGAAATAAGGATAATCAGCAATAGTCTGGGCTACAGCAACGGTTGAGAACAATAAGAAAATAACTAGCCATTTCATCTTTTCAGCTTAGGAGCTTTACGCTTGTGCGCCCAGCCAAGACCATAAATTGCGATAATAATCCAGACAAGATTCAGAGTAAGACCGGCAAAAGTCTGATGAAACCAAGCATCATAAGCGAGCAGCAAGCCGGCAAACAAGTTCAATCCGAGATACACGCGCGAATGAGAATGCACGACCTTATGCGTCAACAACCAGAAAGCCATCAGGACACAAACAGCGCCAATCCAGCCAGGAATATTATAAACTAAAATAACAATCACCTCTTATTAATACTAAGAATAAGCACTACTTTTTATTTCTTCCGCGTTTCTTAACAACTTCCAAGCGCTCCAAGATTAAGCCAGCTTCAGGGTTTGTCTCGCCATATCCTGCAAGAACTTCCTTAATACATTCATCATAAATCTCATGATGCTTGCTCTCCAAAGCACGGTCCAACAAATGCAGGTCAACAGCTTTGTCTTCCGGTTTTTTGCTTATGAAAGAAAGGCCGAAATCGATTAAGTAAATCTTATCGTCTCTTAGAATCATGTTGGATGTGGTCAAGTCGGCATGAACAATGTCATTCTTGTGCAAAAGACCGACTTTTTGGCCGATTTCCCTTGCTAAAGAAACCGACATGACATCCCTGACCTTAGGACCGTCAATAAAACTCATGTCAATCTGCATTTTTTCATCACAAACTTTCAACAATTCAGGAGCAGGAACGTTAATCTTCTTCAAAGTTTCCAGAATCTTAGCTTCTTTTCTAGTGCGCTGCTTTCTCAACTTCTGGTCGATAACCGGAAGCCTGTAACCCTTAACAGGACGCTCTTTTATGACCCTGCCATCTACCTTGAACAATCTCGCTTCCGCGCCATGCCCGATAAGCTCAGTCACTGTAACCTCTTCCAAACTTCTTATCATATGCTATTGATAAAGCTGTACCCCAAATGTTATCAGGCGCCTTAGCAACGCGGATAGCATCAGAATGCAAGCGCTTGAGCTCGCGCAAGTTAAGATAATTCTGCATTAATCTTGAGGCGCCAAAACCCAAAAAGCCGACAAGAGCTGCAAGAGCGTTCTGACTGAAATCCCTGCCTGCACTTACATCATACAAAGAAGCCGCAAGCCCGTACAATCCGCCAACAGCACAAGTCAACTGAACAAAATTAAGAAGCTCATGCGCAGGACTCTTTGCTTTTTTAACAATAATCTGCGCAACATGCGCAAAATTCTCGCGCAACTCAACAGAAGGCCGCTGATACATAAGGCAATGGTCATACTCGCGCATAAAGCCAACTGCATGCTTTTTGTCCTCATTTGGGAAATCACCTTCAGAAATACGCTCGCTCGCCATGTAAACAGTTTCAAGACCGTCAACAGTCAAATTGACCAGCCTTTCGTTAAGAACTTTATCGTCAAGCGACATTAGAACTAAGCGGACTGCTCTTCAGGAGCCGCTTCCTCGGGCTTTTCCTCACTCGCACTCTCTTTTTCCTGCCTTTCCTGAACTTCACGCTTAGGAACTTCAGGCATTTTTTCAGGAGGCAAAGTAATTTTCAAACCAAGCTCTTTGACCTTTTCAGTAGGAATAAATTCAATCTGCCTAATTTCGCAAGCACCAACAGGGTACAAGCGCCTCAATAATTGGCTCAAGCCATGCTGGACTTTCTTCTGAACAACATCACGAATCAAGCCTTCAGCGTCCAACTGCGAAATCATCTTAGCAAGGAAAGCACGCTGCAATTTGCTCATAGAAGCAAGAACGCTGCCAGTAGTCCTGCCACGCGTGACAATTATAGGCTTTATCCTGATTATTCTCTTGTCAGCAGATTCAACAATGAAAGAATCCTCGATTTTTTCCCTGCTCCTTCGCATCAATTTCTTTGCGCTTGCAGGGTGCATCTTGTAGCCGACAAGCTCAGTGGTCACCATATCATTCTTGGTGCCGGTAATCTTGAAAGAAACATTAACAGACTGCTTCTGGGGGTCGCCAGTAAGAATCATCAAGCTGATAGAAACATGCCTGCCAACCAATTCCTGAGGCTCGCCTACATAAGACTCGCCAATGACCTGCTCGTTAAACAGCTTAGGCGCTAATATTGTTATCCAGCGCTTCTTTTTTACGACAACAGCTGCTGCCGCCACCTTGGTAACCATACACTCGAGAGACAAGGGAGGGGTTTATAAAGATTACCATTGGCCAGACAAGATTTATTAAGACGAGCAAAAGGCATCTGCCATATGACAATCGACACGTTCCTTGAAGAACAATGGCCAAAGCCGGACTTCAAACTGGCCAGATTTATCAGCGACATACAGCAGGGTGACGTAGACCACACTTTAAGCAGAAGAAGGAAAATAGTCATACCCTCAGGAAAAACACACGTGCTAAGATTCCCGCACGCAGGAAAATACCCGATTGAAATAAACTTCGGAGACGAAATAGGAATAGAATACGATTTACAAATGGAATCAGAACAAGCAGCTATATACAGGCCAATACTGCAGGTAAGAAGAGAACTAGTCATCAAAGAAACAGAAATATGCTACCAAGAAATATACAGGCCAGCACTCTTCCTAACGCCACTAGGCGCACAAGCAAGCTATGAAATAGCACTAAGACTATTTGAAGAACGCCAAGAAGCATGGAACAGAACAGGAATGCTTGAGCGAGCGCAGAAAATCAAGCAACAAAGAGACGCGCTGCCAAAAGACAACCTCGCATTCCTCATATATTTTGCTGAAAGAAGACAATAATCAAACATCCAACTCTCTAACTTCCTTAGCATGCCTTAATATGAACTCTTTTCTCGGCTCGACTTCATCGCCCATCAAAATTGAGAAAATCTCATCAGCGCCAACAGCGTCTTCGACGGTGATTTTCTTCAGCGTTCTTGATGCCGGGTCCATGGTAGTTTCCCACAACTGCGTTGGATTCATTTCTCCAAGACCTTTGTAACGCTGAATGTTAACTTCCTTGCCAATTTGTTTCAAAAGCTCCTCTTTTTGTACGTCATTGTAAACATAATGCGCCTTCTTGTTCTTTTCAATTTTATACAATGGAGGCTGGGCAATGTAAATCTTGCCGTTTTCTATTAACGAAGGCATCATCCTGTAGAACAATGTTAACAACAAACAAGAAATATGGTTGCCGTCAACATCAGCATCAGTCATAATAATTATTTTATCATACCTGAGCTTGTTAAGGTCAAAATCCTCGCCAAGACCAGTGCCAATTGCAGTTATGATATTGCCGATTTCCTCATTCTTCAAAACTTTTACCAATCTTGCTTTTTCAACGTTAATTATCTTACCTCTCAGAGGAAGAATGGCTTGGAATTCTCTGTTACGACCCTGCTTTGCACTGCCACCTGCGCTGTCACCCTCAACAAGATATAATTCGCACTTGGCAGGCTCGTTAGAACTGCAATCAGCCAGTTTTCCAGGAAGCATTGCGCCCTCAAAAGCGCCCTTTCGCCTTACTAATTCACGTGCTTTTCTCGCAGCCTCTCTAGCCCTTGCTGCATCAACACACTTTGAAATAACGAGTTTGGCTGAAGAAGGATTCTCCTCTAGGAACGTGCTCAAATTATCATAAACAACACTGTCAACAATACCCTTCACTTCGCTGTTGCCGAGCTTGGTTTTTGTCTGGCCTTCAAACTGGGGGTTAGGAATCTTTACCGAAATAACAGACGTGAGGCCTTCCCTGAAATCCTCGCTGGTAAGCTCTGTTTTTTCCTCAGTCAAACCGTGCTTGTCAGCATAGTTCTTCAGAGCTCTTGTAAGTGCTGTCTTGAAACCAGATAAGTGAGAACCTCCCTCATGAGTGTTAATGTTGTTAGCAAAAGTGAAAACAGTCTCTGAGTAAGAATCGTTGTATTGGAGAGCGACTTCAACAACAATATTGTCTTTTTCCTTCTCGAAATAAATAACAGGGTGCAACTTTGTCTTGGACTTGTTCAAAAATTCAACAAATTCCTTGATACCACCCGCAAACTTGAACGTGTCTATTTTACCAGTTCTTTCATCTGTGAAAACAAACTCAACACCCTTATTGAGGAATGCGAGCTCCCTGATTCTTGAAATAAGAATGTCGGACTCGAACTCTGTTTTTTCAAAAATCTGAGGGTCAGGCTTGAAAGAAATGCTCGTGCCAGTACCAGTCGCAGGCCCAACTTCTTTCACAGGACCAGTTGGAGCGCCACGCTTGTACTCCTGCACCCAAAGCTTTCCTTCACGCTTGATTTTAGCTACAAGAAATTCTGATAATGCGTTAGTAACAGAAACTCCAACACCGTGCAAACCTCCAGAAACCTTGTAAGCACCCTTTTCAAACTTACCGCCAGCGTGCAACATGGTCAGCGATATCTCAAGCGCGGACTTGTTATACTTAGGATGCATGCCAACAGGAATGCCACGACCGTTATCATCAATGGTTATTTTGCCATCAGAATGAACAGTAACTGTGATTTTAGTGCAATAGCCAGCAAGAGCTTCATCAACCGAGTTGTCAACAACTTCCCAAACTAAATGGTGCAAACCCCTGACATCCGTAGAACCAATAAACATGCCAGGACGCTTCCTGACAGGCTCCAAACCTTGCAGTACCTGAATGGACTCTGCACCGTATTCTTTTGCCGCTTCCTCAGTCTTAGATGGATTTGTCATGAAAAGAGTTTTTATTGACGATAAAATGCGTCCCCTCTCGATATAAAATAAAGCGGGTTGGCTTATAAAGTTTGTGGTAAAAACGGCATTAATTACAATATAGAAGATAATGTGCGGAAAAGAAGTCACTTACAAGTAGCGAAACCAATATAAACAAGATGGCACGCACATGCATAAATGATAATGAAAACAGAAAACTTTTCCACGCTTGAAGCAATCTGTGATGCGAATTACAAAGAGCTCAGAGACCCAAGCGCACTACTCGCAGTTGAAAAATTTTTACTAACTCACAGGCACAGAAACAACATCCAGCATTTAAGCACGCCCCTTCTCAGAAAAATACTCAAAATAGCAAGCCTCGCAAAAAACCAGTTCACAATAACCCAAGCAGGCGCGCAATACGGAATCGCAACATACTCAGCAGCACTTACGAACTGCGCAGAAGGCATAAGCAGACTGACACGCGAAATACAAGCCGAGAAAAATCCAGAATCTAACGAGAAAACCCGCGCGCTAAGCCACTTCTATAACTTCGCAGGAAACTTCCACTGGAGAATCAGCAAAATAGTGCCTGCAAGCATGGACGAAGAAAAAAGAAAAGCACACCAACTCACGCACTTAAAAGATGCGTATGACCGTTACAGCACAGCAATCAACCTAGGAATACAAGCACGCGACGATTCACCAGTATCATACACTTTCGCCCACCGCGCCAGCGTCGCAGCAGAGATCGCAGAACTAAAATACGGCACTGAAAAAATCCAATGGTTCACCCGCGCAGTAAACGACACACTTGAAAGCGCTGAACGAACAAAAATATTAGCGCCACGACACTCAGCATTCCAATACTCACACAGCTCAAAATACGAATTCAAGGTAGCCTCACTAGCACGAAAAACACCCCAAAAACAAATACAGTTCCTACGATCAGCAATATCACACGCCCAACAATCACTATCAGTCACAAACATGCCAGAAAACTACAACGCGGGCGTAAATTACGACATTGGAAAATACGCGGACATGCTCTGGAAGCACACGCATGACCAAAAAGACGTAAAAACAGCAATAGAACACTACAAAAAAGCCATTGATTATTTCAACCTGCATCCTGACAGCAAGAACGGATTCATAAAAGCAATGGCGGAAACAAGAATGACACTACTCGAACGCATGACTATAGCTTCGTAAGAATCTCAACCTTATCTCCCACGTATAAAGTTTTCTCAAAAACGGCAATCACGCCCTTGTTCTTCTCAATCAACGGCGGATAAGCGTGCAACAATCCCATACGCATCAATTCGTTCAATGCGAAATTCGTTTTACCGACGCCAAATTTCTTGATTAACCATCTTGTTGTAAATGGCAAGTTCTTATAATTTTCGACGACAAAATTCAAGATTTCCCTGGCAAAAGGACTTCTAACAGGCTTGACATTCACTACTGCGAACAAATTGCCCTGCTCTGCCTCGTAAATTAAACCTGCGCCATTAGTCGCAAAAGGTTCAATTGCTATAATCTGGTCGCCCTGCAAAGTTCTCGCATCTTTTGTGTCATAGTTTGGAACTGACGGTTTATCGTGAATAACCCAAGGCGAAATACCATGGCCGCAAAGATTTCTAACAGGCACCAAATTGTAGCCCTCAATAGTTTCCTGAATCGCTTTTCCTATTTCAGCCAAACTAGCACCAACTCTTACAGTTTTGATTGCTTTGGCCAATGCTTCTTCTGAAGCCTTTAAAATATCACCGTATTTTCCAGACAAATCAACACTGAGAGCATTATCGCCAACACAACCATCAACATGAGCGCCAACATCCAAGCAAACAAGATTATTATCAAAAACAGAATTATCATCATGCTCAGGAGTAGAATGAGCAGCAACAGCATCAAGACCAACCTGAGAAGGCCAAGCAGGCTTAGCGCCAAGGTCAAATATTTTCTGGTCAATCTTGTCGCAAACCTCTCTTATAACAGCGCCATTCTTGATTAAAGTCCTGCCATATTCCAACGCTTCAGCAGAAATCTTTCCAGCCTCCCTCCACTTGTCTAAATCATCCATAATAGAGGGAGAAAGATATCACATTAAAAAGGTTGCTCTGGAAGCTCCAACATCACACTAGCATGAAGCTTTTTCTTATTAATATCATAATCAAACCAGTGCGGGAAAGGAACGCTTTTTTCAAACACTCCATCAATACAATAAGCAACACGGTCCAGATTTGACCGTTTAACACCTTTCACCCTAAAATGAACAATAGGGTAATTCGTAAACGTAACTCCCCTGCCACCATCCTTGGGCGCGACAAGATCAAAATCAAAGCCAGTACATCTCGCAGAAGAAAACTCGTCACGAACGCCCTCGACAACAGTTCTCCTGATGTAATCCTTAACAGAATCCAGCCACAATTTCTCAGAAGGACGCTCGCCAACATACTTCGGCTCAGGAGGCTCGTGCATGCACAAAGCTTCCAAAGCAAAATGCTTATGCGCGGTAGCGCGCAACAAGCTAGCATCAGGATAAAACAACACGCACTGCTTGCCGTCAACAGTCACAACACCACCCTTTTCCTCAATTCTTCCATGATAAGACTCAGGCCTGTTAAACAAAGCAGCAAAACTCTCCCTAGGATCAGGAGCAACCACGACAAAAGCCCGGTCAGGAACAACATCAATACGCGTCCTCCCATCAATATCACTCGTAGAACAACCAAAAAAGCTCATACGAGTGCCAACATGCTCAACATCACTAAGAATAGTACCTACACGACCGCCGGCATCCACGTGCCAGGCCCTGCCAACCTCCCTCTCAGAAGACAAGAGCTCGACGAGCTCGTACAAGTGCACAGGCTCTACCTGCTGTTCAGAAGACTTGCGCAAACCATAGCGTTCCAGCAAAGAACACTGCGCATCCAACACTGCTTTGTAGTCAACACCCATTCCCACTCACTTTACAGCACAGTGAGAATTATCCATTAAAAAGCATTGTTATACGGGAGAATATAAGAAAAAATTAGAGAAGAAAGTAGGCCGCAACCAAAGTCACGGCCTGGATTTTCTTCGGGGAGTTGAGATAATAAAAAAATAATTTAGTAAATAACCGCAACTGTTACACGAGTGACCATGTCCCATCTGACTTTCCATGGGTCAGGAACCGGGTTGTTGTCGCCCTTCAATATGATGTACCAGCCGTCCTCGTCATTACCAATCTCGATAACACGGTGGATTATTGTGAAGTCCAATGGGGACTTGTAACTCACAATGTCACCAACATGAATCTGCTCTGGTGAAGTCGGGAAGACCTGAATTGCATGAGACAGTTCGTCCATTCCAGGGTCCATACTATTGGTGTTAGCCAATATCGCCCATTGAGGATTTTCTAAGTGAATAAACACTCCATCAGGCCTCATTTCAATCTGGCTTTCCTTAATCCAGTCTGAAGGCGAATTACGCTCAACAGGACCGCCAACTTGTGGTTGTGAAACAGTAGGCGTCAAAGGCTCAGTAGAGCTTGAAGGCTCTGCTAGCTTAACCTCGTTAAAAGTCAACCCTCTACTTGACGTAGTGTAGGTCTCAAAATTAATAGCATCTTTTGCTGGCAACTGTAATCCTATTACGCCGCCCAAACCTATGCCTGCCGCGAAAACGGCAAACACAAGCAATCCGAACAAATATTTTATCGCTGTCATCTCTGTACACCCCCTAAGTGTCATCTCTTTATGGTAGTAATAGGCAGGTCAAGTATATAAATCTTTCGTTTTGTAGTCACTATTAGGTGACAACAAATAATTGTTTGCAATATAGAAAATTAAGCCTTTCTAGGGTATTTACTTCCCTATATGAATATGATTATGGTGCCCGTCAAAATAAGAGCACAAACCCTCTTTTATGAAATCTTTATCATTGAATATTACCTTAAATTGTTTATTGTTCTCCTTAGCATATTTCTTAATGTATCTTAACAAGAACTCGGCCTTCTTCCTATCGCCCTTATCGTATTGTTCAGTGCCAACATTAGCTCCAAAATCAATGTCCAATGCCAGCCCTTTGTAGTGCTTTGAGTTAGCAGAATGCCCCTGGTCGTCCCACATTGGGCCAACAAACAAAGGAGACTTGAATTCCACCTTGTAAGCGTCAGCCATGCCCGTCAATAAATTATACAAATCCTTGTCCAAGCGCCTGTACTTCTTATCCTTAGTAACCCTGTCGCCATACAACTGAACACTGTCCCATTTTTCAACATAAACCAAGCCAGTTGCCTTGTCAATTTCAGGAGCTTTTTGAACAATCTTTTCCAAACTTGGCTCTTCCCTTACAACAGGAACAATCTTTTCAGGAGCGTTCTCAACAGCAGCACACTCCGGCAGTTTTTCCGGAAAGATAGGACCTACTCTCTTGTTATACCAAATAGCGCCGCCAGCAAGAGCGACTGCTAACAAAGGAACACCCACAAACTTCGCCCACAATGAAAACTGGCTATCTTTTTGCATAATAATCAACGCTCGCCACCGGTATAAAAAACTTTGCTTTCTTTACTACTAATTGGTGACATCAAGACCGTTTACTTACCCCTCGAAAATCTGCGGATTTCCGAGTCTCAAGAGTCGAGCTGCAATATCGGTTTAATTAGGCTCGATTCTTGATAAATCACAACGTTATTATATGCAACCGCTCAAAAGCAAAACCATAATGGTCTCATTTGACGCAGCAGCCACGATTTCTCTCGTAGTCGTTCTGACACTAATAATATACTTTAACAGGAAAAGACTCGCGTTCCAAAGATTCGGAATATTCTACGCAGCATTATACAGGACGCAAGCCGGCATCAAAACAATGGACAGGCTTGCCAAAAAATACAAACGATTCTGGGAAGCTGCAACACCATGGATAATCGGACTCGGATTCATAGGAATGGCGCTTGTTACATTTGACATAGCAAGAAGCCTGATAATGGTTTTATTCAGCTCGAGCGCACCAGCAGTCGGAGTAGTACTGCCATTCAAAGCAAAAGGAGTATTCTACGTGCCATTCTTCTACTGGATAATCAGCCTATTCATAATCGTAGTAATACACGAAGGAATGCACGGAGTAATGGCAAGAGTGTATAATTTACCCGTTAAAAATTCAGGACTAATGATACTAGGCGTGCTAATACCAATAATCCCCGGAGCATTCGTAGAACCAGAAGAAAAAAAACTAATGAATGCGCCAAAAAAACAACAACTCGCAGTATTCGCAGCAGGACCAGCGGCAAACATCGTCATGGGAATACTGCTAATGGCAATCAGCTTCTCAATAATCAACCCATTCACAGACACATTCTACTCAAAAGACGGAGTCGTCATAACAGAATTCATGGACGGAAGCCCACCAGCACAAGAAGCAGGACTCATCGTAGGAGAAAAAATCACTTCCATAAATGGCCAAGTAATCAAAGAAACCGACGATTTCAGCGATGCATTCAAAGAATCAATCCCAGGCGACACAATGACAGTCGTCACATCAAGAGCAGTGCACGACGTAACACTCGGAACAAACCCGAACAACCAAAAAGCATGGTTCGGAGTCTGGATAGAGCAACCACTAAGAGCTCCAACCTGGGCAACATACGTCGTCCTATGGTTTAAAGACCTAATATTCTGGATGTACCTACTGTCTCTTGGAATCGGATTGTTTAACTTACTGCCATTAGGACCAGTAGACGGCGGAAGAATGTTCTTGACTGCCTTACAACACATAACACACGAAGCACGAGCAGCAACAATCTGGAAATCAGTAAGCTTCGTACTCTTAGGAGTATTGGTTACAAACATAGTAATGGCGTTTGTATAAAATTTGTCACAAAACTTATAAAGCCCTAACTTTGACTTATTCTCGATGAAACGGGTTTTAACAGGACTGGCAGCACTGGTATTAGCAGCGTGCGCAGTACAAGAGCAAAAAACAGAATACGCACGCTTTGCAGAACCTCCAAAAAACGAACAACGCCCTTTTGAAGATAAAATAATACGAACTCCGGAATCAGCAAACTACTACCTGAGCGGATTGGACTACAAACATAAAGCACTCACTGAAAAAGACGAATTAAAAAGAGCCGAGTGGATTGCACTTGCCGTCAGCGATTTCCACGTATCAGAATACTTTGGAAAACACGTATACGAAAGCATCGTAGAACAAGCAGACTGCCTGTCATTGGGAAACAACCACAAACAAGCGCTCCAAACAATAGACCGCGCGCTTGAGATGAAAGAAACACCAGAAGCGTACAACGTCAAAGGAAACGTCTGGAACAGAATAGGAGCAAACGAATTCGCAATACAACTCTACGAAAAAGCCATTTCAATCAAAGACAACGCAGAAAGCCACTGGGGAATATACGAAGCCAACATGAAACTCGGCATAACAAAAGAAGGAATAATAATCGAAAACATAGAAAAAGCGCTAAAAGCATCAGAGACGTATGTTTCAATGGAAAAAGAACTCCCAGACGGCTATGCTGCTCTGGGAGCAGCACAAGCAATAATCGCAATGGCAACAAACGACGAAAAACTATTGATGAAAGCAAACAACAACATGTCAGAAGCCCTGAAAAAACTCGAAAAAACACCATTCCAGCACAAAGAACTAGACAAAGACGCATTAAAAGAATCATACGAAAAAACAAGACAAAAAAACAAGGAGTACTAAAATGAAAATAATCAAGCAAGCAAACGCGTTCCAGAAAGACGTACGCAAACAAACAGGAATCGCGCTATCAGCAGCGCTTGCTTTTGTTATCGCATTTTCATGGAACGAGTTCATGAAAGAAGCAGTAACAAGCCTTGTAGCACTCACAGGAATACAAAGCATAGTGCTTCTGAGACTTATAGCAGCAATATTCGCGACAGTAATAGGAATAATAGGCATAAGCTACTTCTCAAAATGGGGAAAATAACTATTTGATACTAACAACTCTGCGCCTTTCTATAACCACGCGCCACAGCTTCCTCTTCACTTGCAAAACACAAAATGAAGTCAGGCTTAATCCATCTCGCACGAGCACAATGGCATTCATAGAACAAGTCCATCTGCACGTCCGCAACAATTTTTGCTCCAGGACAGCCAAAAGTTTCACACTCATCAGGCCGTTCAACCGCAACTTTAACCTCCGGCGCTTTAATTTTAGGAACAACAGCCTTCTCTACAGTTGGCTCTGACTCCTGAACAGTTTCAGGCTGAGGAGTTGGAGTGCTAACAGCTTCCGGCACTTCAACAGGAGCACACGCCACCAAAAACAACAAAACGCACAACAACTTCCTCATAACAGCCAGTAAGACAATCTCATTAAAAAACCTTTTGCACACCAAAACAATATAAATCCCGCAATATAAAGCTTGCTACATGAAAGCGGTGATACTCGTAATTGCAGTTGTTGGCATTATAGCATTTGGAATTTATCCGCTCTTACAGGAAACGTGGCGCGCAATCCAATGCCATGGCCGGGAATAGACCCGCTGACATTACACGGCGAGATGACAGACGTTCTTGGACATTCATTACCACCCGGCAGACTATTGGCTTACAGCGCTTACGGACAACAATTCGGAGACGGAGGAGTAACGCTGATTGATTACACGCTAACACTCGCTTCCGGCTGGCACGAACAAGACCCACGCTTTACGATTACTTATTACAATTACAAAGATTTAGTTGAGTATTACTGCACAGTCATTGATTTACGAACACTCGCGTACAGGCCAGTATCTGATTACACAGTATACGCGGACATACAATGCGCGTTTAACTGGAACAAACCCATGACAAACTGGCCTGTGATTTCCCAGCCAAGACAGCAAGGAGACATTTGGGTGGTTTGAAAATACGACTGAGTCCGGAAAATTTACGACTTTTTGACCGGTGAACTCTTTAATATCTAACGTCTTGTGCGAGGCATGTACACCGTGCTTCACACTCCTGAATTTTTCAGACTATTTCACAAGATACTCTCTTCTGAGCAACAAAGAAAAGTCCGTGCACTAGCAGAAAATCAATTGACCGCCAACCCATTTGTTGGCGACCATCTAAAATATGAGTTTTTCAGAGAGAAACGACTTGACGAGAAAAGAGTTTATTTCCTGATTTATGAAGACTTGCATGCAGTACTTCTTATCGGAATCAGCGATAAAAGACAGCAGCAGGACGTCATAGACGAGATTATCGCACGACTAGACGCTTACAAAGAATTCACACGAGAACAAATCAAACAAATCGGTCGAGCTTTCCCTCAGAAGCCTCCTTCAAGCTCTGAGTAAAGCTATCAATAAATTCCTGCTCTTCAGCAGTGAATTTCCTCTTCTTTTTCTCCAACACAACTGCTTTTTGTTCCATAAATAATCCAAAGACGCAGTGCTATTTATTTCTATCGCTACAAAATCCGGAAATATTACGGAAACAATCTCTTTTTACTGATAAAGACATTCTTCACTCCTCCTCTTCAGCGTCGCACATAGTTCCCCCCGTACTTCACCGTGAGGACTTCAAGTATCTGTGTTACTGCTTTCACATCTGACTTCGCGCCCTTTCCGTCGAATCTTCTCCAAACGTAGTCGTTAATTGACTCATTCCTATCAGGCCCTGAGCGCCCAGAACGCGTCCACGTGAACCGGACATAACTATTGCTTACCGGCCACGCAATACTACGATTATCCGGAGCCAACAAGTATACAGTATTATTGTACACTTGCTTCGACCACGCTTCATACTCAGTTTTAAGTTCAGACTCTCTTGCTATTGCTTCAATACTCATTTTACACCTCAAATGGTTTTTACTTTATCAGTGCAGCAAAGAAACAACAAGCACTTAGAACGCAAAAAAGTTTAGTAAATAGACGAGAAACAGTTAACAACAACACATAATTGCGCTAATCATAACTATGGTTAAGAATATCTTACTTAAATAGTTTTTGATTTCCGAAAAAAAGCACTGGACGTCTCGGAAAGTTTACGGAGATTTATCGACTTGAAAAGTTTACGGTTTGGCACTGGACACTCGCGCATAACTGCTTTAAAACCACAAGCATCCTTAAACAGAATGAAAACGAAAGAATTAAATAGTTATATACACTTATATAACCAATATGGCGTTATTGCTCAAACAAAAAAACATACTGCACTACCCGCAACTAAACACTGTTCTCATGGTAGAAACGTTCATGAAAGAAAACTCGGGAGAATACAAGAAAAAAAATCTTTGGGAGCACCTGCCGAAAAAAATGATGTACCAGACATTCTGCGTTATCTTCGACTACCTTTTGGAATCCAGCAAAATCGCGCAAGACAAAGAGGGCAAAATAGCATGGATATGGGACCCTGAAGGCGTTAAAAAATACCTTGCAAAAGACTTGGAATGGAATCAAAAATCAGGTTTGCAGACGAAAACGTCAAAAAAGCGTATTTCAAGCTAGACACATTCTTCAAACAACAATTGGACAAAGCGTTCACAAACATACAAAAAAACGCGTTCTGCGGAATCCAAATCCCAAAAAGACTTATCCCAAAAGAGTATTGCGCAAAATACGGCCCTCTTGACAACTTATGGAAATACGACCTGACGAAATCGTGGAGACTCATATACACTGTCAAGAGCGATGGAATAATCGTGCTAAGCATCATGCTTGAATGGTTCAACCACAAAGAATACGAACGAAAATTCAAGTACTAACCTTCAGCAGAACTCTTAGAACTAATCATGCGGCGAAGCTTCAACTGTTCCGCTTTTGATTAATTCACTTTCTTAAGTGTGCCTTGGTTACCTAGAGTAAGCTGCTTTTCCCCTTTCCACTCGCGAACATATGCATTTTCCAGATATAGAACATCGCCTATTTTTATAAGATCTATGATATTATTCCAAAGTTTTAGAATTATCTTTCCTGATTCGTCGTTTACTTCAAAGAGTCCCAAACGCAATTTCCTGCCATCTTTAGAGACTTCTCGAACTTCAATGTTTCTTAGAACTGTAACAACAAGTGTAACGTTTGTTTGACCGTCCATCAAGAAAATTATTTTATTTGGTTTGCTAAGCCCGCTTGGTCCTTTCAAATCAACAGTCGCACTTGTTTGCGCTTTGTAACAATCAAAGCACATATTGTTTCCTGAATTATAGCGTATCCCACTTAGCGGATCATAGATGTCCTGACCTAGCAAATAGTAAACTTCGGTTATATCATTCAATTCTTTACGACATGAAAAACATTTAAAGACCTGCCCCACAAAACAATCAAATATTCCAGTTTATATAATATTTTCTGAAAAGATCTCACTCATACCTCAACGCTTCCACCGGTCTCAACTTGCTCGCCCTTACTCATTAATGTTTGATTAATCATCAGAAATAAGCCCATAATTCACATCTCCGCCAATGAGGTTTTTTCTAGCAGTCATAATTTTTGATCGCACAAGTGCGAGTCCTGCTTGTTGCGGAGTCTTTTTCTTCAATTGATGTTTTGAATATTCAACTGGCATGAAAGACAGAACCATGGCTGCCGCCCTTATCGCACTTCTTAACGTTTCATCTTTCTTCACCAATTGAAAAGCATTTTTAGGAATATCAAGCCCATTCACATAGAAACTTTCAGCGAAAGTATCAGCAGGCAGATTTTCTGCATGACCTAATATTGCATATGTTCCTCTATGAGCCGAAACTGCACCTGCAGTTGTTTCTGCTATCCTGTGAAGTTTTTCCGGACTAATAACCATGTGCTCCTCGACTTCGCCTCTAATAAAATCCAGTGCATTTTTCGGACTCAAATAATCCGCTACTCGTTCAAGCTCTTCGTAAGCTTCACTTACGCCATCATACGCAGCGAGCTCTATCGCGCACCTTATACCCGCTACTTTTGAGAACGGTCCATTATTCTGCGAATAAGAGAAAATAAGAGGTGAGAACACGTCATCTTTGTGTCCAGTTATACGAATACCAAAATTACGATCTCGTAACATATCTTCTACACTGGAGATATCTAGATCGAGCCGAGGAATAACAAGTTCATAATCAATTACCTCAGTTATGATATTTAGAGCCTCATCAAATTTAACCAAATAAGGCCGCCCAAACACCAACCTGGTTTGACTTACGCGTACAATTTTTGGAGGCAGAATTCTCAGAGGGTCGCGGGCAATGACTATAACATGTCCATATTCGGCGTCTTTTCCGATCTGGTCAAGAGTTACTAAATGATAACCTTTAGCAAGGGCCTTCATCTGATCATTCTGAATGCGTGCCCGAATGATGTCCTTCAAACGTGTGACATCGGACTCATGATCAACCACGATTGGAATTCTCCCGAAGTCTTCGATGTCTTCAGCACTAATTTTAGGAGGCGTCAAGTAGTGCCAAGGGACTTTTTTGACAATTGGATATGGACGTCCAATGTCCAGTATACTGCTCATAGTAAATAAAATAAGTGAGCAAGTTAAAATAGATTTAGAAAGTCAGAACCATAGTTTGATTTTTCAATTCACTCGTACCTTAAAGCCTCCACAGGCCTGAGTTTTGACGCCCTTCTCGCCGGCAATACTCCACTCACTGCACCAATCACAAAACTGAACAGCAGCGCACCAACTATCAACCAAACTGGAAACACTGCTGTGATTGTTCCCGGACCGAAGGCAGTGTTCGCGCCGAACTCGACGCCTTTGCTGATGCCTGCGCCAATAACGATTCCAATCACGCCACCAGCAACTCCGAGCAAACCGCTTTCAATCAAGAACAGACTTAAAACATCTGAATTGCGAGCGCCAATCGCTTTCATAACGCCAATCTCACGAGTTCTTTCAAGAACTGCAGTAAACATTACGTTCATAATACCAATACCGCCAACAAGCAACGAAATCGCTGCTATTCCAACAAACACAACCTGAATTATATTAAACACTGAATTGAACGACGCAATCAGTTCAGTAGCAGTCTGGACTGAAAAGTCCTCCTCGCCCTCCTTCTGATGCCTATCTCTCCTAATTGCTTTCTCAATCTTGTCAGCAACACCATCAGGACTAACACCGTTAGCAGATTGAGCAACAATAATAGAATACGAAGTCAAATCATCAGCAACACGACGAGCATCATCCTCAGGCAACAACACCCCGCCATCCATTCCCGGATCACCAATACGCTTCACAACACCAACCACGTCATAAGAAACATCCTTAATCAACAACTTATCCCCAACACCAACATTCCTCCCAAAAACAGACTTATGAGCAAGATTATACCCAACAACAACCTTACCCTTATCCCTATGCGTTAACAACCTGCCACTCTCAGCCTCCCAAGTGCCAACAGCACGAACCAATTCCGCCTCACGAGCACTCTTAGGAATACTCACCATGAACATAGTACGCTGAACATCATTAAACTGCACACTAGCAGCACCAAAAATATAACCAGCAGTCTGCACAACACCATTAACATCCCCAGCCAAGTCCAACTCGCGGTCAGTCAAAGGATTCTGGGCAAACTCGCTCGAAGCAGCAGCAGCGCGAGCCTGAATCAAAATCTTATCACCACCAATCTTCTCAAACTGCTCATTCAAAGTCTGCTGCAAACCCTGACCTAAACTAACAAGAGCAACAACAGCAGCAATACCAACAAAAATGCCAAGCATGGTCAAAGCCGTACGTTTCTTACGCTTGCCAATATTACGAATTGCCAACTTAAAATACTCAGTCAGCACGCAACGCCTCCACAGGCGGCAACTTAGAAGCCTGACGAGCAGGGAAAACACCCGAAATACAGCCAACTAAGAACGAAAACAAAAGAGCGCCAACAATCAAATACCAAGGAAAACTCGCCTGCAACAAACTCCCAGCAAAACCCTGACCAATAAACTCAACCAGTTTCGAAAGCCCAACGCCAATCACAATACCAACCAAACCGCCAGCCATGCCCAAAAGACCAGCCTCAAATAAAAATATCCAAAGAACATCCGAATTTCTAGCGCCAATCGCCTTCATAATACCAATATCACGAGTTCTCTCCAAAACAGAAGTGTACATGGTATTCATAATGCCAACACCGCCAACAAACAACGAAATCGCAGCAATACCAATAAACACTGCCTGCACAACACCAAGAATAGTATTAATCGAGCCAATCAAATCCTCAGAAGTCTCAACATTAACGTCCTCAAAACCCTCCTTCTGATGACGATCACGCCTGATAGCCCTCAAAACACGGTCAGCAACATCACTAGGAACTTCTCCAGGAACAACCTGAGCAACAATAGCGCTCAACTCATCACCAGCATTAGTCAACTCTTTCAAATCATCAGCGTTCATCAAAAAAGCATTATTAATGAAAGCAGCGCCCTTGTCCAACAAGCCAACAACCTCGTAAGACTTGCCATTCATCAAAAGCTTAGTCCCAACAACAATGTCCTTAGGAAAATGCTTCTCAGACCAATAATGCTCGCCAATAACGACCTTGCCAGTCTCATGAGGCTTCAACATCCTGCCATGAGCAACCTTAACATCCAAACTTTCAACAACCAAATCACGACCTTCCACCTCTTCAGGAATACTGCCGACAAAAATCACGTCAGACTCATCACCAAGCTCAACAGTAACCGAACGCAACAAACGACCAGCAGCACGCCTAACACCAGCCACCTGACGCACCAACTCCAAATCATCCTCTGAAATCTCGCCAGCAGCCAACTCGCCAGGCGGTCCAAAACCAGCCTGCACGCCCTGAACAGTAATCTTATCAGTGCCAATCGAAGCAAACTGGCCATTAATAGCTGCCTGCATGCCCTGCCCTAAAGAAATCAAAGCAACAACAGCAGCAATGCCGATAAATATACCTAACATTGTAAGAGACGTACGCAAAAACCTCTTACGTAAACTGCCAAAAGCAATAAAAAAATAATCTTTAATCATCTTTTAGCTTTCTTACGCTTTCTCCACCAGTAAATGATGCCAGCAATTACCAGCAAGCCAAGAATGATGCCTCCCCACGGAGTCTTCTTCTGGCCGAGCTCTTTCGCAGTAATAATGCGCAAAGGCAAATCATACTGTTGCGAAAAGTCAACATTGTACGGGTCCTTAAACTCCAACTGAACTGAAAGACGCGGACTATCAACCAATGGCTTCACAGTAAAGTCAACAGTCTCAAAGTCATCAGAGTCCAAATTACCAACATACGCCTCGTTAGAAGGACTTAAAACTTCATAGTCAGAAGTCTGAACAAGCTTGACAGTCATATACTTCAAGTTCACAACACCCTTGTTCACAACCTTCAACGAAACAGTGCCGGGAACTTTCTTTGAATCAAACTTAGTCGCATCAACAGTCAACGAAATCTCCGGCTTGGCATTCACAACCAAGCTAATCTTCGCAGTATCATTGTACTTCACATTACGCTCATCCTGATACGACAAGCTAACAGGAACATTGTACACTTTCACCTCAGTTGAAGTATCTGATGCCAATTGGAAAGTAACCTTCTCAGTCTCGCCAATACCAATGTAGTTAACACGCTGTTTAGTGCCAGTGCCGATAGTTGAAAACTTCTCATCAGTCAAATCAATAGAAACATCCGCGTTCTTTACAGCAAGACGGCCAGCATTACGAACGTCAAGCTCAACAGTGATAGTCTGCCCAGGAATAATAGGAGACGGCGTCACCTTGTAATTATCTACAACAAGAACAGCACCCTCAGCCTGTAAAGTAATAGGCGTTTCAAGCTCAATCCACTGGTCACTGCCATACCTGTACTGGAACTTAATCATGTTTTCCCCATTAGGAGCGTCAGAGTCAACAAACACAGTAAACTTCTGAACACGAGACTCAGTAGCAGCTATAGAACCAAGATTAAACTCCTGCTGCGCTCCTTCAGGCAACGCGAAAGGATACTCGGGAACAAACTTCACAGCCACTTTGTTAGCAACCGTGCCCTCGTTAACCAACTGCACCCACACTTCAACAGTCCTGCCCTGCTCGGCAGGAGTAGGCTCGTAACGCAATATAGAAGCCTTAACCATGGCTCCGCCAGCAGCGCTAACGCTAACAGCGAGCAACAACACCAAAATTGCAATTATCTGTTTCATTTTCAATTCCTCCTGTGAACGTGCTTTGACTGCACGATCACTCCATCCTTCAAAAACTCAATACGGTCAGCCACATGAGCCAACACATCATCATGAGTGACAAGAACAATCGTCTTGCCATGCTTTTCATTCAACTCGCGCAAGAAAGACATGACTTCCTTGCCAGTCTTACTATCCAGATTGCCAGTCGGCTCGTCAGCAAGAATAACAGGAGGGTCAACAGCCAAAGAACGAGCAATAGCAACCCTTTGCTGCTGCCCGCCGCTCAACTGCCCAGGCTTATGGTCCACTCTATCACCGAGACCAAACTGAGTCAACAACTTAGTAGCACGCTTAATCCTCTCACTCTCAGGAACGCCCTGAAAAGTCATTGGCAACATAACATTCTCAAGAGCAGTCAAAGTCTCAATCAAATTGAACTTTTGGAAAATAAAACCAATCTTCCTGCCACGAATCTGCGCCAAATCACTCTCAGACAAACGACTAATATCCTTTTCATCCAATAAAATCTGGCCTTTAGAAGGAATGTCCAAACAACCCACAAGATTCATAGCAGTAGACTTACCACTGCCAGAAGGACCCTGAATTGCGACAAACTCTCCAGGATGAATGTCCAAATCAATGCCTTGCAAAGCATGAACATTAGTTTCACCCATCTTGTAAGTCTTCCAAACTTTTTTCAGCTGAATAATCGGCTTCATACAGATTTCAACTCCTTAAACGCAGAAGAAATAATCTTCTTCACCTTAGCACTCTTCTGCTTCAAACTACCACTCTTCCACATCACAAACATCTGGTTGCGCAAATTATCCCACTCAGGATTAACCTCTTTGAACGGCATTTCACCCTTGCGAATGCTCTCAACCATTGCCATAGGAAAATGCATGTCCTCGCCAGTCAAAGCAGACATCATCTTCATGCCTTCCAGCATGCTCTGCAAGCACTCATTGCGCTTTTCCTCAATATTTTCCAGCTTATGCCTGCCCTCAACAGTCAGCTTGTACTCCTTAGTCCTCCCAACACCCTTGACCTCAACCAATCCTTCTTTGGACAACGTTTCCAACAAAGGATACATGCTGCCAGGCGAAGGCTTCGAGCCAACTTTCTCTTCAACAAACTTCATCAAAGAATAACCGCTCTTAGGACCATCGCCAAGAGCTTTCAGTACAACAATCCTCAAAAAACCGCGAAGCATAGAGCACGTCATGTCGGTATCTATATATCTTAAACGATATATCGGAAGCGATACCAATATATAAAGCTTATGGACGAAAACGTTAAATACGACGACAAAACAACAAGGAAAACATGAGTGGGGACGGCTTAGTTGAACACGCACGCGCGCCAAGATGGACAGAAAGAGCCATAGCAAACGCGCAACGAGCACATAAAATACCAAGACCGCCAGCAAGCATGCTGGACTTAGGCAGCGGAGACGGACTAACAACTCTCTTATTCGCGCAGTTAGGCTACGACGCGCACGGAATAGAAATAAACGACGCACTAGTAGGCATGGCAAGAGAAAACGCGCAAGCCACACAAACAAAAGGCACAGTAAAATTCGCGCACGGAAACTATTTGCCAGCAGACATCAGAGCAAAACTGCAGCCACAACCACACCTAATCCTCACAGACGCGCCCGACCCATACTACGCGCTACAAAAACAACCAGAAGACGTTGACATGTTCTTCATCTACCCATGGTCGGGACAAATGGACGCAGTATTCGAATTCTTCAGAACACGCGCAAAACCCGGAGCAACACTCCTAGCAATAGGCGGAGAAGAAGACTGGGATTACCACGGAGACCCAGGAGTACAACACGAAGGAACAGTTCCGCTTGGAGCAGCAAAAAGATACACGGTTTACAGGAAAATAATCAGCTAAACAAGCTTCCGATCCAGCCAAAAATCTTCTTGAAAAAGTTAGCAATACTAGAAGTCGTCTTCATGCCCGGCTCTTCAGAGAAATTCTTAGGAGTCAAATCAACACTAGGAAGCTCTTCAGCCTCCTCAACTTCCTCCTTTTCCACAACAGCACCCTTCTTCATAGCCTCAATTTCCTCGGCAGTCAACTGCTTCACACACTTGCAAGAAGAACAAACATAACTTGAAGAACAATCAGAATCCTCTTCACAATCCTCAACACCATGCTTGTAACCATCACCACAAACAGGAGGCTGTTCCTCCTTAGACTTCAAAGCAGCAGCGGCAATCTTACAAGTACAATCAGCCTGACAACTGCCATACTCAGAAGTTGATGTGCCAAAACAAATACTGCCCGGAGGGTCGCATTGCTCGCCCTTGGACTTCTCAGTTATCTTATCGCCACAAGAACTCACAGGCTGCTGGGTCTGGTTAGACTGGTTAGAGCTTGAACTGCTAGAAGGACTGCCACCAACACACTCACCATCCTCACACTTATCAAAACCACTCTTGGAACAATCATAAACATCACTATTACGCGTATCATCCTGACAGAAATACTCCTTCAACCACTTGCTCGAATTAGTAGAAACACCAGTCTCACTAGTCAAACAAGTATCAGACTGAGTAGTAATACCATAAGTAACCTCGCCCTTAGTCTTAAACGCATCAGTATCAGAATGCTTAGAGCCGCCATCATCAGTATCACTGCACAAAGGATCAACAGCGCTAACTGAAACAACCAACAGCAAAGCCAATAACAACCATTTACGCATACAAACAGCCCACTAAAACCAATATATAAAGATTTTGATAGTAAACCTTTTAATATAAAGAATAATAGAGTGAAACAACATGAAACAACTTTGGGTGGTGGTGCTATTATTACTGCCAGCAGTATACGCCACTAACAACATAACAACCTCTGAAACAACAATCGCAATAGAAGGAAGCACGGCGCTGGTAGAAACAAGCATGCTTTTGAATTCAGACTCAATAGCAAACCTAACGCTAATCCTAACACCCAACTTTGAAGATTTTGAAATAACAATAGACGGAAAGGAAACAACCTGCCTGTTACAAGCAGAATTCGCAAGGTGCGGAAACCTATCAGAAGGACTGCATGAAGTAAACATTAGCTATGAAACAGACTACCCGATAGCAAAAGTAGGAGAAAACACCCTATTCAGGTATGTGGACAAACTGCCATACCTTGCGGAAAAACAGCAAATAACGCTAAAGCTCCCAGTAGGATACATAATACCAAGAGAAAAAGACAAAGACGAAAGCTTCTACATCTCGCCAAAACCAAAAGACGTGTACTCAGACGGGCAAAGAATCATACTCAACTGGGAACAACCAGGACAAGAACTAAGCATCTCAGCAGTAGCAAGACAAGTAATAGGGCCTCCGCTAGGATGGATGGCAGCAACAGCACTATCATTCATACTCGCAGCAGCAATATCAATATGGTTCGTGCTAGGCAAGCCAAAAACAATAAAACAAAAGCCAGTAAAGAAAAAACTGCCAATAATACCCTCATTAATAGACAAAGAACAGCAAGTGGTCAATTTCCTGAAGGAAACCGGAGAAGTCTGGCAAAAACAAATACAGCAGGCAACAGGGTTCTCAAAAGCAAAAGTAAGCAGAATAGTAAGGAATCTGGAAGAAAGAGGAGTAGTCACAAAGACTATTTACGGAAACACGAATAAGATTGCGCTAAAACAAAAATAAGCACTTTCTAAGAATATATATGAGCTGCGAGGGGGACCTTCGTGGGGTGCCCCCATCGCACACTCGTGGATGGTGGCTTTGTGAACAATACAGCAAACCCCCTATTAAATAACTCCTTGAAACAGAATGAAACAAGATGAAACAACTATATTAACAAAAAATCATTCAACCAAACCGGTATAAAAGTGCTCCACTTCCGCCGGAGTAACCTTTACCTTTCCGCCCTGGGCTATAGTTGCATAAATGTTATATGCAAACCCCTTCCCAGGCCTATAGCCATTCGCCCCTAATGACTTCAGCTGGTCTTCCAAAGCCTTAATTTCGCCCCTGTTACTGCCAGTCACCGAAAGATGGTCAACGATAGAAATGTCACGCCAAGTCTTAGGCTTCTCAGCAGGTTTAACCGGCACTATAACTGGAGCACTTGCTTCACCCATACTTTCACCTCAACCCTTTTTAGAAACAGAAAACAAAAGAAGTATAAAAGAATTTCTATACTAGCACTTGTCGCAAAAGCCAAACTTGCCTTCCTTAGACAGGCCAACAATAGCTTCCTCGAACTTCTTGCTGTACTTCTTCAAGTCATGCTCTAGTTCATCAAGAAGCTTTGCGCACAATGGATGATTAGCAGTCTTGGCATCCTTACGATAGTTATCCAAACGCCAGATAATACGCCTCATATCAACCAGCAACGCAGTCTTGTTAAAATTACAATTATGCATCAAAATCACCTCTTTACCAATAGAATGTAATATCTAGTTTAAAAAAGTTATGTCAACTCGCGAAAATCAGTAACATAAGTGCAAGTGCCATCAGGCCGTACAGTAAACATGGCTTTATCCTTCAAGTAACTCCACTTCCTGCCAGGAAGAGTTTCAGAGCTGACAACAACACCAAGCTTATCACGAGAAAACGCCATCGGAGAAGCTTTTTTGGAATTTCTATCATAACGCACTACAACAACAGCCTTATCAGGACCAACAAGAACACTGTTAGCAAGAGCAATATGCTTCAACTCACGGTAAGCTCTTGCAAGAGAAACTTCCTCTTCACCCGGCTTCAAGAATTTACCAACGTGCTCTGCCAAACGAGCAGGATCATAATTGCCCTCATTAAACCACGTATTATGAAAAAACTGGTAACCGTTAATGTCAAAAGGATGCGTATACTCTTCTGAAGACGCAGAAGCCTTCCGCGCATGCAAAACAACAAGCGGAGACCGAACCTTCCTAAACTCATCCAGGGCAGAATCCTCCAAACAAGGCCTAACAGAACGAACAACCTCAACACCAGCGCCATTAACACGCGCACCGCCCCAGCCAGCAACATGACTGCCATTGGAAGCCATCTGCCTCAAGCCATACACCAAGTAATCAACACTAAAACTGCCCGCACCCACAATCATACGACACATGACAAGAAGGAAAAATAATCAATTAAAAAGTATTTCTATCCTTGAAACCCACTAACAACAGCGCCAGGAAGGACCAACTTCTTCTTAGCAACATAAACGCCTGGATTAAGAACACTATTGCAGCCAGTCTGAGCTCCATCCTCCAGAACAGCACCGAGCTTACGCAAACCAGAACTATACAGCTTATCCTCAACTTTAACTTTGACAATATCGCCATCCAACCTCAAGTTGGCTAATTTCGTTCCAGCGCCAAGATTACACCTCTTGCCAACAACGCTGTCACCAACAAAATTAAAATGAGCAGCGCGAGAACCATCCATAATAATGGACTTCTTAACCTCAGAACTTCCCACAACACAATCGTTTCCAATAATCACAGGACCGCGAATAAACGCAAAAGGGCCAACAACAGAATCCTCGCCAATAATCACAGGACCCTCAATTCTTGTTGGAAACTTAATAACAGAACCCTTGCCGACAATGATAGGAACATCCCATTTCACGCCACTCTCAATCTGTCCCTGAATATTCTCCTTTTCCAGCTGCAATTTCTCCAAAACCTTCAGCGCATCCCAAGGGTATTTCAAAGAAATCTTCGATTTTGGGTCTACCTTCTCTAAAACATCCTGAAGCCAATCTTTCACCTCTTTCGTAAAATCAAGCAGCGTCACTTTTCTTCACCATCTTCGCAGGATACAATGATTGCAAGTCTTTTTCGAGCTGAACATCGTTTGTGAACACCAAACCGTTCCAGCCAACTCCGACAGCAGCAGAAACATTCGCAACCCTATCATCAACCAAAAATAACTCATCAGGCCTGACTTTCAAAGCTTCTGCAACACTCCTGTAAGCTTCAGGAGAAGGCTTCATGTAGCCAAGCTCGTAACTCAAAAACACCCTGTCAAAACGGTCAAACCAGCCCTTCCCCCTGCACCAGCCGCCAATAACAGGAAGCTGGTTGCTAAACAAAACAACCTGATAACCCGCATTCTTCAAATCATCAATAATCTTAACAACACCAGTGTTCAGTTTTGCCTGTTCAGAAAAACGCTTTTCCAGCAATTTCTCAAGATTCCTAGGACTGCAGTCAAACTTTCTTCCCAAATCCGCCCAAAAATTCTCCATTGAAATTTTGCCAGTTTCAGCAAGATCGAACTCTTTAGAACTCCTATCTCGGAATTTCTTCTCATCCACGTTGGCAGCCTTAGCCCAGTCAGACATAACATACTCAGAACCCCAGTCCAACACAACCCCAAACATGTCAAACACGTATATCATATAGCTAATGAAGAAATAGGGGTATAAAAAGGCTCCTTTTAGCAAGATTTATATATAAGTTGTCACCGTATAGTGACTATGGAGCTAGGTGAATTGCTAAAGAGGACAGCAGAATACGTAGAAGGCGGATGGCACGCGAAATCACCATACGAAGAAGACCTGGAATTTCTAAGCCTGCCGCCACAAGCCAGAGAAGAAGTCAGAGAACTGTTTCCAAGAATCAAAAAAGGCATAACTTTTGAAGAGCTCACAGAGGGAGCTCAGCACATCACAATACCAGAAGCCGTCAAAAGAATAAACAACAACATACCAAACAGACCGGAAAACCAGCTGATAGACTTCTGCGCAGGAACAGGCATTTATTTCACATACGGCTTTGCAAAAAAACACCCAAATGTACGCGTATTGCTAATTGACAAAATCAGCATAGAACAACTTCTACACTCAGCCCTAACACAAAAAGACTTCGAGCTGAAATCAAGAGAAGAAGGCCTAAAAGACCAAGATTTCAGAGAAATCATAGAAAAAGGATTTGCACGCTATGAAATCGGAATAAGCAAACATGCAAACGTGCCCCAATGCATGGAAGAACTATTCATAGTAAACGGCGCGCACAACATGCACTATGCAGACAAACTAATCGAACAAGCATCAATCCCGCAGGACAGAAAAACATACTGTGTCGGCTGGAACTGCCCGGCAGACGCGGGAATAGAAGCAATACAAAAAGCAGTTGCGGCAAAAGCAGAAGCAATAGCCGTAACAATATCAGGAATAGACCAAGCCACAAAAACATCAGGAACAAAAATAGTTTGGGAAGAAATGCCAGCCAGCATTGACTATTCAAAACCAGACCAGACGAAGCGGGGATTTGCGCACAAAAACCTGCGCGTCATAAACACACTGCAATGGCTAGAAAAACAAGGCTACAAAACAAGACCAGTCGTAATTGACATGCCGCTAAAGACATACAACGGCGCAGAACACATAATATACGCTTACAAGAACGAAGACATTCTGAAATAAAAAAACTCTTCACATTCAAATTTGACCATAATGCAAGTAAACAGTAATTCCGGCAAAAAACAGCTCAACACAAATCAAGATTAAAGCCACTTCCCACTCACGCGCCCTGCCCTTTATTGCTCTCAACAAAGAAATCACAACATGATTCAAAGAATACCAGCTCTTGTACTTGTTAACGATAGAACCGTCAGCAAGAGGGCGCGCCAAACTCTCCTTAACAAACCTTCCGCGAGACTTCAAAATCAACTCAACAAAATAAGGAATGAACAAGATAATAGCCGCGCGCTCAACATCGCCAACAATAGCCACAACAGCAATCGTCGCGCCAACAGCATAAGTAAAACCATTGCCCGGAAGAATTCTAGCAGGGAACTTATTGTACCAAAAGAAAGGTAAAATCGCAGCAAACATGCACAACGCAATAACAGACGCGGCAATACTGCCAGACTTAAAAGTCAAAAAGCCAAGAGTGCCGAGGATAATCAAGCCCATGCCGGCCTCCAATCCATTCAAGCCCGCAAGCATGTTAAAACCATTAGAAGCACCCACAATACCAACAGGAACTACAAAAAAAGAATAGAAATTGCCAAGCTGGACAGCGCCAAAAAAAGGAAAGTTCATCAGCTTATGGCCAGCATTAACAACGACAACAGGCAAAGAAACAAAAAAAGTCAAAATCAGCTTCTGATACTTCCTCAAACCAATACGCTCGCCAAGCAAATCATCAACAACACCAATCATCAACGCAATCAAAATAGCCGAAATAGCTGCGAGCAAAACAACAACATTATTCCCATCAATACCCAAAAAAGTCTGAGCGGCAATATAAAAAAGCATGCCGCTCACAGCGCCAAAAACAACAACAAGACCAGCAAGATAAGGAACTCTTTTCGCCGGATACTTCTGAGCATCAGTAATCAGCAAATTATGATAAGAACACCTGCGCATCCAATACGGCAAGGCTATAAGCGAGAAGACAAAACACAAAACAATCGAGACAACCGTATACGGCATTACCATGCTTAACGCGAGTTAAGGACTGCTTTTTAATGATTACGGTAGAAGAAAACAACCAAGAAAGCAAAACCAACAATGCCAAGAACAACCTTGGCAAGAACAGCGCCAAAAACACCAAACAAATAAACAAACAAGCCGAGCAATAACAGGTTCAGAACGCCAATTCCCAAATTATAAACGTACAGAACATTGGTCTTCCTTCTTCCCAAAAAGAAAGCATAAATTACTGTAGAAGGAAGGAAAAAAGCAAGATAGATGAGAGAAAACTGGGCGTAAAAAACTGCATCAACATACTTCTCAGAAAAAACAAAAGGAACAAGCCAAGGAATAATCAAAGCAAGAATTCCAACAAAACAAGCAACAGCGAGCACAAACCACCAGAACAACCGCTTAATGCACCTAGAATGGTCAGGCAATCTTCTTGACAGCTTAGGAAGCAAAAGAACAGTGAACAAACGGCCAGTAGCAGAAACATAAGGAGTAAAAGCGGTAGCAACATAATAAACCGCAAGAACATCAAAGCCGGCAAACAAGCCAACAACCAACTTATCAACATAAGGAACAACATAATTCAAAGAATTCATAAAAGTCAAATGCCTTCCAAAAGAAACCATGTTCTTGTCGACCGGTTTTTCATTAACGTCAATTCTTGAATAAACAATCCAGAAAACAATTATTACTGACAACAAAGAGGACAAGAACATGACGAGCAAAGATTTAGAAACCAAAAAAGCAGTCAAAACAACAACAAAAACAACAAAAGCAATCAAACAATCATACAAAGCAGCCCTGTGGAATTCTTCTTTACCCCTGAAATAAGCAAGAACACCAGTATAACCCGCGTACAAAGGAAACAAGAAAGCCGCGCCAATAAAAACAGGCCAAAAACCCTCAAAACGCACAAACTTGAAAAAAGCAGCCATGCCAATCAACAATAAACTGCCAGCCAAACCCCACTTAAGCTTCTCCCTGACACCAAAAACAAAAGAAGAACTAAAACCACGAGCAACAGACTGGACAACAGAAGTATCCATGCCCGGCAAGGAAAACAACATGGCAAAAGCAACAGCATTAGAAACAAACTGAAACTCCCCAAAAAACTGCTTGTCAGCAAAACGCGCGAGAATCACAACGAGCAACAGCCTGAAAAAACCAACACTGCCATAACCAAAACCAAGCCACAAGCCATTCTTTACAATATACTTAACATCAACCTTCAAAAGCTCAGAAAGCCGTCTAAAAACCCCCATACCGGAAAGGTCAAAAGCAGAGTTTAAAATGCTTTCCAGTTCACATAATCTTAAAAATACAGACTTGAAAATACAAAAAATGGAAACAACCCATTCATTCAGCGTTGAACACACAACGCCTGAAAGAAAAGAGCCGAAATACAAACTCCTAATTCTTCTAATAATACCACTCATCGTTGGAGCATGCATACTAAACCAGTCAACCTCTCCAAGAAACCTTGAAAAATTCCTTGAAATACAAGTCCACAACGCCCTCGCGGAAAAAATACTATACGAAACGCTGGAAAAATACCCGCAACTAAGCAAAACAGAAAAGGAAATAATAGCACAGACAAAACTCAAAGAACAACTCGCACTTCCTGAAACAAAAGAATATGTACAACAACTCGCAGAAAAACAACAAGATTACTTTAAAGACAAAAACGGACAACCGTACCTGCTCGAACCAGACGCGTACTATTATTTACGCCAAGCAGAAAACATTCTAAAACGCGGGCATACCGGAGAAACACTCCGTGATGGCAAAGCATTTGACACACTCCGCAAGGCACCGCTAGGAGAAACAGCGCCATGGACACTTCTTCCGGCAATCGAAGCGTACTGGTTAAAACTCTGGAGAATATTCTCACTGGATATAACAATGCTAAAGGCAGCATTCTACCTGCCAATAGCTCTTGGACTCTCGTCAATCACTTTAATCTTCTTCCTAGCGCTAAAAATATTCAAAGACAGTCAAACTGCGTTTTTCTCTGCGCTCCTGTTTTCCGTTCACCCTTACTTCTTCAGGCAAAACATGGCAGGATTCACAGACACAACAATCCTCATAATGCCATTATCACTTGCGTTCTTCCTCAGCATACTCTGGCTAATAGAAGGAACAGCAAAACAACGACTCGCCGCATCAGCAAGCGCTCTAACAACACTCGCCATGCTAAAATACACATGGAACGGCTGGTTTTTCGTTATCGCCGTTGCCGGCCCGTTCTGCATAGCACTGGCAATTTTCCACTCATTACACCTGAAAAGAAACAAAACACCAGCACTCGCAGGCATCTGCCTTGCGGCAACAGGCATTGCATACTGGCTTTACAAGAATGGGTACGTTGAAAAAACACTCGCAAAATTACAATTCACGCAATCAGGGCTGCAGGAAACAGTCAAAGAACTCACCCGGCCAACATTCGCTGAGCTGATTAAAGCAATAGGAGACCCGCTGTTCGGCCTGCTCTTGCTGACAGCAGCAGCCTGGATGCTAACACGCATCATAAAAAGAAAAACCACACCGCTTGAACTCTTCCTGTTCTTCTGGCTTGTAACTTTATCCATCCCTGCGCTCAGAATACTCCGTTTCACCCTTTTCGTAACGCCTCCCGCAACAATACTCGCCGGGTGGATGCTCAGAAAAATAGCACATGGTCTTGCACAACTCATCAGCAGCCTTAACGTGGCATCCATAAGAACAGCATCACTTCTCTCACTCATAATTCTGCCAGCCATAGTCGGCGCAACAATGATTGATGTGACAAAAGTTCCGCTATCCCCAATGAACTCTGCCATCGCAGAAACAAGCGAGTGGTTCAAAGAAAATACCAGCACTGATGCAATAATCAACACGTGGTGGGACTACGGCTACGTTTGGCAACACGCGGCACGAAGACCGACAGTATTGGACGCGACACCAAGCACTGCAGCCCACTGGATGGCACGAGCATTGCTGACAACAAATGAAACATACGCGCTGAACATATTGCGAATGCTCGATTGCGGCAACAAAGAAGCGCACTCAAAATACGCTGAGAAATTCGGCAATACCACAATGCTCGAGCAGGTGCTCAAGCAGAAAAAAGAAGACGCTGAACAGACACTTGCTGATGAAGGCTTTGAACTCATAAACCTAACCCACTGCGCGCCCAAAGAAGCATACGTCATCGTCGACCAGAACATGATAGACATCGCCCTCACCATAGAAGCAATAGCGTTATGGGACCAGGAAATCGGAATCGGCATTCCTGACAACAAAATCTCAACAGTTAGCACGTGCGCGGAAAGAAACGAAACAGTGCTTGAATGTTCAGGATACACTGTTGACTTAGAAAATCTAAACGCAACGCGCAATGGCAAAAAACCCCACAGTCTCGAGCTCTTCCAAGAAGGAAACTACACGAGCAAAACGTATTCGGAAGGAGAACTATCACTTTTGGTCTATAAAGATGAGAGCAATTTTTACCGCTCACTTCTAATGACGCCAGAATTAAGCCGCTCAATGCTCATACGATTATTCGCCGAGGACAATTTTGACCAATTCGAAATCGCCTATCGCGCGCACAAACCAAAACGAACACTTACTTGGAAAATCAACTGGAATACAAGTCAAGAAGACGATTTATCATCTGAGCACAAGAAAAATGCTTCTTCGCCCTCTCAAAACCAGCTTTCCCAACTTTTGAACGCAATGATTTATTCTGAAGCGAGTTCATAGCACTTGAAAGAGCATCAACGTCAGCAGGCTTGACTAAAAGACCAGACTTGTTCACAAAATCAACACCTGTGCCTAATTTAGTGCTGATAACTGGTTTTTTGCACGCCATAGCCTCCAACTGCACAATACCAAAAGCCTCAGCCCTCGTCGTAGAAGGAAGAACAAACACGTCGCAGGCATTATAAAAATTAACCAAGTCATCATCAGAAACTTTCGTGAAAAAATGGACTCTTTCATCAGCAATAGAACGCATATTACTCAATAAAGGACCGTTGCCAACAATAAACAAAGTGCCGTTTACACTCTGCATTGCCTTAATCAAAAAACGCAAGCCCTTATACCTAACAAGCCTGCCAACAAACAAGAAAAAAGGACCTTTTCCAAGACTTCGCAATTCATTTACACGACTCTTATCAAACTTCTTGAACTTATTAATGTCAATTCCATACGGAACAATTGCAATTTTGTCCTTAAAGTCCCTCAAAACAGGAGAACTATCAGCATATTCTCTGGAAAAAACAACAATCTTCTCAGCCATACTCAAAACTTTTCTCTGAATCGGAAGAACAAAAGAAGAGCCAAATTTCTTGACAACATCAGCATGATAAGTAACAATCAACCGTTTAGGCTTTGCCAGCAAACAACAAAACTCGGCCCACGGATTAGGCACGTGCAAATGAACAACATCAAACTTATTATTTTTCAAAAAAGAAAGCAAAGACAAACTCACAGGATGCCTGAAAGGCAACTTAGGAAGACGAAAAACTCTCACTCCATTAACATTTTCAACTGAACCAGCGCCGGAAACAACACAAGAAACCTCTGCTTTCTCAGCCAAACCCTCGCAAACATCCCTCACATAAGTCTCAACACCACCCCTGACAGGAGGATAAAACTTGCCGACATGAAGAACTTTCATAATCGACGATATTCGGAAAAAGCTTTTAAGCATTGCTGTAAAACACCGAATAAATGGGGACAGCGCTATTAAAAGAGCTCGAAGAGCAGATAAACCTAGAAGACAGCAAGTACAAGTACCTCTCCGTTTTTAACTTCAAATTCCATAAGAAAAGATACCTGAAAGACCTGAAGATAATAAGTAAAATATTCAAAAAAGGAAAAATCCTTGACTTAGGAGCATCCCCATTTCACGAAACATTTCTACTAAAAAAACTCGGATACGATATAACAGGAGTTGACTTCAATCAAGACAGATACAAGACGTTTGTGGAGAACAACAAGCTAGAAATCATAAAAGCAGACATTGAAAAAGACAGACTGCCAATCAAAGACGAAACCTTCAACTTGATATTGATGAATGAAGTCATAGAACACCTTACAAACCCGATACACGCACTCCTGGAAGCTAACAGAATTCTCAAAAAAGACGGAAAAATAATGCTCACCACGCCAAACCTATATTATTTCTCCAGAGTAATCAAATACCTAATGGGCAAGGGAGCCCTTGCAAGCGCTTACGGAGAATTCGCAAAAAAATATTCAGTATCAACATTCGGCCACATAAGAGAATACACAAACGCCGAAATAAAAGAACTGCTAACAAATACAAACTACAAAATAATCAAAAAATGGTACAGAAAAGACACTGCGCCCATTACGCCATTACGCGCAATAATAAGAACAATAACTTACATGCTGCCATTTCTAAGACCATACCAAGTATTCATAGCAGGAAAAGATATCAGGCGCGAAGAATGCCTTAAAAAACTAGAGAACCCGCCAAAACTTCCTAAAGTAGATTAACCTGCAAGACCTCTCAACAAGCCAAACCTGAAACTGTTTTTAGCAAACATTGCGAAATAAAAATTGCAAACGTGCTGAGAACGAACAGCCTTTCCAATGTAAAAGCCAAACATGCCAAATAAAACCAAAGATTTTGTCAAAAACATAAAAGGAAGCCTGAAAAACCTCAGCAAAGGAAGCAAACGCAAAAATGTCGGGGCAGGAAAATACTTCTCGATAAACTCACGCCCATGCTTTCTGAGAATCAAAGCTTTCTCTTTACCTTGTTGTGAAATCACACTGCCATACTTCCAAAAAGGACTGTCATTAGCGTGCCAGACAACAGACTTGGGAAGAAAATGCAAAACCCCGCCATTTTCCCTGAAACGCGCGCCAAGCTCGAACTCCGCCATAATAGGAATATAAGAGGACAAACCGCCAAGCTCCAGAAAAGTATTCCTGCGCATCGCAGAGTTATGAAAGTCAAAAAAAGACTTAACAGTCCCAAGCTTTCCCAAATTATCAACAACATCCAAACGCTTGCTCTCCTGCGCTTTTCCCATAAAAGTAGAAGCAGGAATAGTATTAACGGTTCCCATTGCTGCCTGAACTTTTGAGGACTTAAACAAGTCAACATACATCTTAACCCATTTCCTATGCGCAATACAATGAGACTCGATAAAACATAAAATTTCTCCCTTAGCCCTCTTAACAGCCTTGTTAATAATCTCAGCACGATTTCCACCAGGAGCATGAATCATCCTAAAATGCGGATACTGGCGCTCAAAATCCTTAAGCATGGTCTCATGTTCGGGCGTGAAAACATTAGCTGAAGCAAGAAAAACCTCATAATCATCAAAATCCTGATTGCACAACATCTGAACAACAGGCAAACGCAAGCCTTGCTCGTTAACATCAGAAATAATAACAGACGCTTTCATTTCAACCCCTTCAGCATGCCCTGACGCAAACAGTTTGCTGCATAACCGCGGAAACATTTTTCAGACAAAGCAGGCGCGCTTTTCTCAAAAGTTCTAAAGCCGACATTCTGAGCAAGCTTGAAAACCTGCGCGGCGCACATGCAAGGCACTCTCAAAGCGCGCAAAAGTGGAAGCAGTTGAACAAAACGAGGGTTGGGAAAATATCTTTCCATAAACTCACGGCCATGCTTTAACAAAATCCGAGTTCTGTCAACTCCCTGACGCCTCACTATCATTTCATAACTTGAAAGATTGCGATTGTTAAAATGCCAGACCTGCTCGTCAGGCACTCTATAAATAGGAATTCCTTTCTGGTGCAGGCGAGCTCCGAGCTCAAACTCTGCCATTGCTGGCATCTCCTCAGAAAAACCATTCATGTCAAAAAAACAGTCGCGTGTAATACAGGAAGCGTGCAAATCGAAAAAAGAGTCATAAATTTTGTCAACAGCCAGCTTCTGAATAATCCTATACCTCTGGCGCCATACCAGTTTTGAAACCATAATGTTGCTTGGAACTTCCTTAATCTCAATAAAAGCCGCCTTGAACATCTTGCGCTGATGCCTATCAAGATATCGCTTAAGCCAATTCCTATCCGCAATGCAATGAGACTCTGCGAAAAACAACAATTTGCCATCAGACTTGTCAACAGCCTGATTCAGAGACGCGCTCCTGTCACCGCTGACCTTAACAGTTCTAAAATGAGGATACTGCTCTTCAAAATGTTTCAGAATAACGTGTTCTTCTTTTGAGACTTTTCCAAAAAGCGGGAGAATAACTTCATAATCATCAACAGTCTGCGTGCACAGAGCCTGAATAGAAGGCAGCAAAACACCCTGCGGTTCAAGATTTGGAACAATAATACTCGCTTTCACTTAACCACTCCCCTGTAAACATCAATAATTCCGTCAATCATCCGCTTCTGAGTAAAAAGCTTTGCCCTTTCCAAGCCCCTCTTCACCAGAACATCATATATATTGGAATCAAGAGCTTCCAAAATACCATCTGCAATACTATGAACGTCATACGGGTTCACAAGAATTCCGGCATCACCAACAACCTCTGGCAAAGAAGAAACATTCGAAGTAACAACAGGCGTGCCATGCGCCATAGCGTCCAAAACAGACAAACCAAAACCCTCATAAAAAGAAGGATAAACAAACAATGCGGCCTTGCCATGCAAAGAATCCATTTCCTCATCAGTCACGTAACCTTTGAAAATAACATCATTTTGCAATCTTAACCGTTTAACCAAATTAAAAATAGAATTATACTTCCAACCCTTTCCACCAGCAATCACCAACTTCTTATTGAAACCCCTAGACTTCAACAAAGCAAAAGCCATAATCAAGCCCTCAATGTTTTTTCTGGGCTCAAGAGTGCCAAGATACAGGATAAACGGCTCTTTTTTGACTTTCTTATAATTAATTTCCGGCAAAGCGTCATGAACGACCGTTATCTTATCCGGAGAAATACGATAATATTTCACAATATCACGCTTAGTTGCCTCGCTTACAGCAACAATAGCATCAACCTTTCTCAAATACCACGGCAAAACCTTCTTGAAGTAAACCGCGCGCTTCCAGTTATGAAATTGAGGCATGAAAAGAGGAATCAAATCGTGAATTGTGACCACAACAGGAACATTCGGCTTTCTAACATAAGGAAACTGAGGAGAAGGCAAGTGCAAAACGTCCAAATTGTCAAAACAACGATTGTGAAACAAAGCAGCAAAGCGATGATAGAATGGAATTGGCAATGCTTTCCTGAATAAATGATGATTTACATTAGAAAATGAAGGATGCTTAGAATTCCTAGAATGAAAACAAGTCACCTCGTTCTTAGACTTAGACAGCCCATCAACCAAAAAATGAGTCTGCCTCTCAACACCAGTATAAGGCTTGGACAAACACTCAGTATACACCCCGATATTCATGAAATCAAGACGAGAACAGAGTTATAAAAACATTTAGCTACTTGATTCTAACTGTTTCAAGATTTCTAGGCGCAGCAGTCTCAATCCTGCCCAATTTGTGGATTGCTGACGCCAAATCAAGAACTTTAGAACTCTCACCATGCTGGACAATAACCTTCTTCGGCCTTGGACTGCACTTGAAAATAAAATTCATCAACTGCTTCCTGTCAGAGTGGTCGGAAACGGCAAGCTTGACAACTTCCATCTTAATCTCAACAACTTCCTGCTTGATGCCGGACTTGAACACAATCTCGCGCTCGCCGCCAAAAACACGCCTTCCAAGAGTGCCCTCGCCCAAATAAGACGAGAAAATCAAGCTGTTCTTAGGATTATCAGCAAAATGCTTCAAGTACTCAACACTAGGGCCGCCAACAAGCATGCCGGAAGTCGCCATGACAACAGCAGGACCACTTTCCTCAACAACCTGCATCCTCTCCTTGCCGCTGCCAACACGCCTGAAAATAGGGTTCAAAAACGGATTCTGGTCCTTATGGAAAATCAGCTTTCTAAGATTTGCATTCAAAAACTCAGGATAAGCAGTATGAATAGCAGTAATATCCCAAACCATGCCGTCAATATAAACAGGAACTGGCTCTAACTCGCCACGCCTCACCATGCCCTCAATCATTACCATAATATCCTGCGCACGGCCACTGCCAAGAACCGGCATCAAAACTTTACCCCCGCGCTTCAAAGTCTCCTTGATATAATTACACAACATCGCGTCAGCCTCAGCAGAAGGAACACCAATGTCAGTCTTGCCACCATACGTTGCTTCCAGGATAACAGTCTCCAAACGCGGGAACATTGTAAACGCAGGGTCCAACAAAGGAGTCTTGCCATATTTCAAATCGCCAGTGTACAAAAGATTGTGCAAACCATTGCCAATATGCAAATGAGCCATCGAACTGCCAATAATATGGCCAGCGTTGTAAAGAGTCAATCTAACATCAGGAGTAACATCACTAACTTCCTCCCAATTCAAAGTAATACAATGCTTAACGAATTCTTTGACATCATCAGTATCATAGATTGGCTCCCTGTTCTCAGACTTCATAATCTTGACCATATCAAGCATTAACAAAGCAGCAACATCTCTTGTTGGCTCAGTACAATAAACAGGACCCCTGAAGCCCATCTTGTACAAATAAGGAATAAAGCCCGAGTGGTCGATATGCGCGTGAGACAAAATAATCGCGTCCAACTGCTGAATATTAAATTCCGGAGCATCCAAAATAGGATACTGCTCAACACCCTCGCCAGCAACATTAACACCACAGTCTAACAAAATTCTAGATTCAGGAGTCTGCAAGAAAATACAACTCCTGCCAACCTGCCTCGCAGCGCCAAGATGAGAGACACGAATCCACTCGTGCTTTTTCTCTCTCAACCAGCCATCATAAATTCTGTGGCCAACCTTGTCCAAGAATTTCTTCCTATAATCAGAATGCTCGAACAAAACAGCACGAACGTTTTCAATCAATTGTGAACGCAACGCAGGAGTTCTCCTTATTACCGGAACCCACAAAGTCTTCTCTCTAATTTCTCTCAACAAAGAACCCTGCTTTCCAATCGCCAATCCCGGCTTTTCAGCCTCAATAATCACAATAGAACGCGGAGGGTCAAACAAAACCTGCGAAATGCCAGCCTCCTCAGGCATGATTTTCCTGATTTCCTTCTCAGCATTTTCCTGCGACAAAGAAATACTCGGGTCAGGCCTTAACTCAATACGCTTCTTGAACTCATTAACGACCTGTTTAATCAAACCCTCATTATCTAAGAAAAACTCCTTGTTCTTAGTATAGAGAACAATGTTGGCCGCTTCAAATGCCGCGTCGCTGACCTTGTCAGCGGGTATAAACTTCAAAATTTCTTTTATAATCTCTGCCATATTTCAGAACGCCAAAAAAATTTGGCTTTAAACTTCGATCTTAATGTTCAAGTCCTTCTCAAGAACAGTCCTGACGCCCTTGCCGTCAATAACAATAACGTCAATACCGTTACCAGTGTTAACATCACGCTGCAAAGCAGCACCAATAGCCTTCACTGCGAGCTTAACGCCCTCTTCAACAGTCATGCCCTTCTTGTACAACGCCTCGAGAACACCCAAAGCGAAAACACTGCCTGAACCATCAGAAACATAATCATCAACATCAGTCGTGCTGCCATCAATGCCTAAATCCCACAAGTGATGGCCATCAGCATCAGAACCGCCTAACAAGAAGCTGACAATGCCCGGCACCATGGACATCTTTCTCAAATTCATGTACAACATTCCTGCCAAAAGATTTGCAGTCTCCTTGACAGTGCTAGTTCTCAAAGTTGTGAGGTCCTTTAGCTTGACTTCTGCCTTGATGAGCTTAACCAATAATTGAGCATCAGAAACAAGACCAGCCATGGTAACAGCCATGTTATCAGTAATCTTGTGAATCTTCTGCGTACGCTTGTTAACAATAAAGCCCGCAGTTGCACGCTTGTCTGCAGCAAGAATAACGCCGTCCTTGCACATTATACCAACTGTAGTCGTTCCTTTTTGCACTTTCAAATCATTTTCCATAAAATAACCCCTTCAGAATCTAAACCTCTTGATATTCAGTCAAATATAGGAATATATAAAGGTTTCTGTCCTAATACGACTTAGCGAATATAACAACACTCTTCGCAGGCTTCTCGCACTTAATACACTTGGCAAAAGGCTTCTCATGGCCAAAAGGCACGTTCAGGCATTTTACGCCTTCAGTCTCTGCCTTAATCTTCTCAGCACACTCAGATGTGCAACACCAAGAAGCGTAGATGATAGCTTTGTCTTTTACGCCCTTCTCGAACTCCTTCCAAGTCTTAGCATGAACAGTATTATCAGTAAGGAATTTCTTAGCCCTCTCAAGCATATCAGCCTGCATTTTATCCAACTCTTTAGGTATAACCGCAGGAAGGTCAGACAATTTGACAAATTCCTTCTTACCAGTATCTCTTCTGACAACAACAGCATGGCCTTTCTCCAAATCCTTAGGACCAATCTCAATCCTAATGCAAACACCATTCAGCTCGTGCTCGTTAAACTTCCAGCCGGGAGTACAATTATCACGCGCATCAACCTCAACAGAAACACCGGTCTTTTTCAAATGCTGAGCAACCTCGTGCGCCTTAGCTATTACTTTCTCCTTGCTATCTTCAAACATTATTGGAACAATAACAACGTGCAACGGCGCAACCCTTGGAGGAATGACTACACCTTTATCATCGCCGTGAAACAAAATCATCGCGCCAATAGACCTTGTTGAGAAACCCCAGCTGTTCTGGTACGGCAAAGCTTTCTCGCCTTTCTCGTTCAAGAAAGAAATATTGAAACTCTTAGCAAAACGCTGGCCTAAATGATGAGATGTTGCTGCTTGGACGGCCTTGCCGCTTGGAGCAAGAGTTTCCACAGACGTTGAATAATCAGCGCCGGCAAACTTCTCATTATCAGATTTCTTGCCTTTGATGACTGGAACTGCAAGCATTTCCTCGAACACCCTGCGATATAACTCCAAGATGTCGAGAACTTCTTTTTCTGCCTCTGCTTTAGACGCAAAAACAGTATGGCCTTCCTGCCACAAAAACTCCCTGCCTCTAAGGAAAGGAACAGGGTGCTTGAACTCCCAACGCACAACGTTGTTCCACTGGTTCAACTTTAATGGCAAATCGCGGTAAGAGCGAACCCATTTGGAATACGCTTCATACATGATAGTCTCAGAAGTCGGCCTTATTGCCAAACGCTCTGCAAGCTCGCTATGCCCGCCGTGAGTCACCCAAGCAACCTCAGGAGCAAAACCCTCAACGTGCTCAGCCTCACGCTTAAGCAAAGATTCTGGAATTAACAATGGGAAGTAAGAGTTCTTCACGCCCAACTTCTTAATCTCACCATCAAAAAAAGCCTGCAATTTCTCCCAAATAGCAAACACTCTCGGCCTGTAAATCATACAGCCAGAAACACCACTATACTCAGCAAGCTCAGCCTTCTGAATAACCTGAGTATACCACTCTGAAATATCATCAGACTTCTTTACAGTTATACCCTGAGTTGGCTCATCCTTTTTTGACATAACAAATAGTTGCCAGACAAGTCTTATAAAACTTTGGCAAAATGGGGCTGCCCGGATTTGAACCGGGACGACGTGGTCCCAAACCACGCATCATAACCAAGTTAGATCACAACCCCTTGGCATATAAAAAACAAACGCACAGAACAGCTTTAAAAATGTTTCCTCAATAACAATTATGTCACAAGCTTTAAATAAGGACGCAAAAGGGAAAGATCGGGTGAGTGAATAATGAAACAGCAAGCAAGACCAACGCCAAGAATAGATTTCTTAGACACATACGCAGGAACAATAGGAGAGCCGTACAAGACATTAGACACTGAAGTAACAATACCAATAAGCCAAGATGACACTCAAGACGACGTCAGAAGACACGCGGATAAAGAAGCAAGAAGAGACCTGGGCGAACTAGCAAGACAGTTTGCGGCAGAACGCAACGGCACACGAGCAGTAATAGTAAACTTCCAAGTAAGAGAAATATCGTGCACTCAAGAAAAAGCAGTATACGGAGCAAGAGCAGAAGTATACTTAGCTACTGACCAAACAAGGACTTCAAAATAATCGTGGCATAAGCGCCCTTCTTCAGAGAGAAAGAAACCTTAATTTTTTTCTTATACTCGTTCAAATCATCATCCTCCGGCTCGAACACTTCCAAGTTCTCAGGAGTCAACAGGACTTCCCTTTCTCTCGCAATAAAAATGTGCTCATCGGAAGTAAAATCAGACAACTTCATACCCTCCCTGTTCAAAACATCATCAACAATCTTCATATTCTCCTCAGAAGTCTTCAAGTCAGGAGCAACAAGAGGAAAAGTTCCCAACTTAATGTCAAAGTTCCAGCTACGCGGGAAAACCAGTTTTCCTGCCTCGTACTCAACACTGAAAACAGACTTGCTATTCTGGCGCACAACAGTTTTTATGCATTCATTCCAAATAAAACTCTGGTAAGCAGAGAAAAATATTTCACGAATACCCTTAAAAGTTCTTTGGAAAGCACCTTTAAAATCGCCAGGAAATTCAATCAAATGCCTGACAACAGTTCCCTCAACAGTGCGCAAAATATCGGCCTTCTCAACCTCACCAAGACACAAATCCCACTTACCCCAATTAGACTTAATGAATTTCCTGACACCCCTAATCGTAGCCTTCTGGTGACGAGTAGTAGCAGTAATTATTTTTTTCACAGCACTCTCATAATCTCCCTTCAAGACATCTTTAGCAATAAAACCAGTAACGCCTTTCAAACTGCCAAAACGCTGGCTGTCAAAATAATTAGGAACGCCAAAAGCAGTCTGCTCAACATTCTGAATAACAGTTTCAACATCCTTTTCCTTCAAATCACGAACAACAATCTCAAACTTATTCCCCTTCAAATCACCAGTCCTCAACTGCTCATCAACAAAACCAACAAGCGCTGAACTGACATTTTGCTCTGTGAAATTTCCAAGCTCAGGGCTGCCAGTTTCAACAGAAAAAAACTGCGCAGTCCTAGCATGCTTATCCTTCAAGCCGGCAAAACCAATCTTCTTAAAAGGAACAGCACAGTGAGTTGCGAGCACTTTCTCAGCGGCAAAAGTAGTCATTCCTACCTTGGAGACTTTATACACCGGATATTTTCCCGACTCCTTCCACTCCCTTGAAGACAACTCCTCAACAAGAAAGTCATCAGGCCTTTGACGAATCTTCATATAAAGAAAGGAAAAATAAGAGTATAAAAAGCATACCTAAGAAGAATACAAAGAATGCCTGCCCTTTCTGTGAAGCAAGTAAATAATCACGCTCAACGTTATCAGGTCAACCGTCCAGATAGCAACAGCGTACGGAGAATCTTTCAGGTTAAAATGAAACATGGGAACGTAAATCCAAAAAACAGTCAAAGCCAAATCAAACAAATATTTCATAAACGTGTGCAGTACTTTCATTTTTCTACCTCTTTACGGCTTTTACAATCTTATTAACTTCCTCAAAACCCTTCAGCACAATGTGCTCATGACCTTGAATGTGAACGTCGCCAGACCGCACAAGCTTCTGAAAAGCGCTCTGGGACAACTCAACACTTGAAATCGAGCTGAAAGGAATGTGCACAATGTTTTTGCCTTTCCTGTACTCAACTTCAGTATCACTAACATTAATCCTTTCCCTCCTTATTATGATTTCGAAAACAATGAACAAAACAATAGCGATTCCACCAGCAACATAAGAAGAATTGTCATTCGCACGGTCAGTAAACCAAATAGCGAGCATTATGAGAACAAAAACAAGAGCGTAAGCCCACCAAAACTTCCAACGAGACAAGTGAAATTTCATAATAAAGTAAAAAAATAAGCGAGTTTTAAAGCTTTACTCTACAATAACCTTGCCGCGCATTCTAGGATGCGGAGTACACTTGTACTCATACGTGCCCGGCTTAGTAAAAGTATAGCTGAACGTCTCACCCTGCCTCAAATCACCAGAGTCAAAAGCTTCAGGACCCGCAAGAGTAGTCACAGTATGAATAACGCTGTCCTTCTGAGTCCAAACAACAGTATCTCCAACCTTAATCTTAATCTCAGCAGGGCTATAAGCGAAATTCTCAATAACAGCCTGAACAGTCTGAGCGCCAGACATCTCAGACTCTGCAGGAGCTACCTGTTCTTCAACAGTCTCAACTGCAGGCTCAGCAGGACCTGGCTGGACAACAGGCTCGCGCTGCGGAGCGCACGCAACCAAGATTAACAAAGCCACAAGGGCAAACAATTTTTTCATTCTTTCCTACCTCCATGAATACCAATAAGAGAATAACGGCCGCTGCCAAGCACGGCAATGCCAACAGCAAGGAAAAACAAGCCAACATCACGCACCATAATTTCATTATATCCAAGAGAGAAAATAATGGGAATTAACATCAAAGCAGCAATGCCGGCAGCAATTTGAGAATAAAAGCCAACCAGCACGAAAAAACCAATCAAACTCTCAACAATGCCGAGCAAATTAATGAACAAGCCCTCAGAAACCAGCATTGGAAACCACTCAGGAATATAATTCAGCCAAATCTCAGGATGAACGAACTTATCAATACCAAACCACAAGAAAACACCGCCCAAGCCAAGACGCAACAATAACTTGCCAACATCCTCATTCATAACACACGTTAAATATTCTCCAAATATAAATGTACGGGCCTGCAGGGATTCGAACCCTGATTACAAGGTATCCTGCAACAGTTAGCTCAGACATTGCTTCACAGCAGCTGCTGACCGAAGCCTTGCGTCCTATCCATTAGACTACAGGCCCATAAGGCATATTCACCAATCACGACATTTAAAAACTTTGGTCTTTTACCCCAAAATATGATAAATTTCATCAAAGAATTCATACTCAAACCAAGACAAACAGGAGCAATACTGCCCAGCAGCCCAGACCTCGCAAGAGCAATGCTTGCCCCAATAGACTTCAAAACAGCACAACATATTGTTGAATTAGGGCCGGGAACAGGCGCGTTCACGCACTTAATACTCAAAAAAATGAAAAAAGACGCAAGACTAACAGCAATAGAAGTCAACGAGCAGTTCTACAAGCAGTTAAAGAAAATAAAGGATGACAGACTGAATTTGATACACGGCGACGCGCAAAAACTAAGCATACACGCGAAAAGCGCAGATTACATAATCAGCGGGCTTCCGTTAGTAAGCTTTACAAAAAAACAACGACAGAAAACACTAGAAGAAATCAAAAAAGTCGTCAGAAACAAATACGTACAGTTCAACTACTCGCCATTAGCAGAAAAAGACATTAGAGAACACTTCACTTTCACCAAAAAAACAATTTACAGAAACATACCGCCAGCAACTGTATACACGTGCAGGCCAATAAATAAACTTTGAACTTAATCACTCAATAGCGGCCAGTGAAATAATTACAAGCTCGCTATCAATAGCACTCTGCGCAGCCTTGCGCATTCCTTCCAATTCAGCCTCAACATCTTTAACCGTTCTCACTTTGCGGCCAACCCAGTTAAAAATTCTCCAAAAACTCCTCTTCTGAGGCTCGACAGACAACTTGATAGCTTCGTCCAGCAAATGCTTGTAACTATCAATAAAATTGCTCTTAGGGTTAACTACAAAAAGACGTGCAATAACATGAAAGTTTTTATCAGCAACAACTTTCAACCGCCACTTATTATAAAATCTGACATCAGGCATTTCTGCCTCTGCCTTTTCCTTTTTCTTTTTCTTAGACCAAACACCGCCAAACTGCTCTTCTACATCTTTAGAAACATCAGGCCTGAATTCATTACGCCTTGCAGTCAAAACAATAAGATCTTTGTTTAACTTGTCCAATTCTGCCTTGAAATCCTCTAGTGCCATCTTCTCCAAGCAACCTTGGCCCTATCAACGCCCTTCTCGGCAAAGAACAAAATAATCATTATTATCGTCAGAAGAATTGTTGTGAAAGGCAAACGCCTGCACACTATTAAGACTATCAACAACAATAACACTGCAAGGCCTAACGTAACCCATAATGAAACTTTCAACCACTTCTGAGCCTCTTTTTCCTGATAGTACTTGCGGAACAAGAAGTAAATGAACAAAACAGCAAAGATGAACAGGAAGATATTCGCAAAATTGCCCAAAGCCGTGCAAATAAACGCCATCCACGGATTGCAGTCAGAAGGACAAGACAACTCATCCTCATCTAATGCTTCCTCGCACTTGCCATTTCCACAACTGCATCCAAACGGAAGCTGAAGCTCACCCTTCTTAGCGATAATCGCGTAAGTCCTCGCCTCATCACACTCATCATCCCAAGAAACATACTTGTTCAAACCGCCAAAGCCCATATCAGGGTTAAGCTTGGCTTTCTCCCTGTTCAAAGCGTACATAATCAACTTACGCATGTCAGCATTATCGTTAAGCTTCCAGTGAACTTCGTCCGGCGTGTAAATATTCTCGCAAGGCCTGGCGCAATGCACTTCCGGAGGCACGAACGCCTTATGGCATGCCTCATTATCCTCAATAAAGCTCAAAGCATTCCCAGCAGTAACAAAACAATCATTCGCTACAACAAGCTGTTCTATAACTTTCGGCAAAGCAATAGCAGCGCCAGCAACAGGCTTTTGCTCAACAGGCTCAGAGAACAACAAGGAATCCCAATCACAACCCTGAGTGCCGGCAACACCAATAAACGTCGCCCAAGGAGGAACAGGCTTGACAACTTCAATCTGACTCTTGCTCAGCTCGTCCAAAATAGGAGACTCACGATTAAACGTTGCAGCAAGACCACGATTGTTAGCAAGGAATCTGGTCAAAAGCTTAACAGCTTCAACATCAACACCAAGATTTGGAACACCAAGACCGATGACTTTGTCAACCTTGTAAATGGCAGTGTACGTTTCCTTATCCTCGTACATCATCCTCAAAGCTTCCAAAGCAATATTACCGCCAGCAGAGTGCGTAATCAAATTAATACGCTCACTATCACCGTGCGCGGTAATACAATCACGCAGGCCAACAGCAGCCTTACGAATAGTGTACGAGTGCGGGTGCTGATAACCAATCCAATCGTACGGTTCGCCAAGCAGCTTTGCCTCAGTAACAAGAGGCCACCATGTGTTCAAAGAAGACGTAGCGCCATGCACCAGAATATTAACCTCCTCGTTATTATTAGAATACATGACAACACACGATTCTTTCAAAGCGTGACAAGTCAATCCAACAACAATGAAAGTTACTTTGCCATCCTTCAAGAAAATTGAAACGTCCTTAACATAAGTTCCAATCACTCCTTTTTCCGTGTCATAATGACCGCCAAGGTCAACCCATTCGCCATCAGGCTTCTGAGCGTAAACTCTGTACGAAGCAGGATCAACGTTCTCTATCTGAGCAACAGGCATTACCAACACAATAGGCGTTGGACTTTTCACAAACTCAAAGCCAACAACTAAAGGAGTGCCAATTGAGCCAAAACAATAGTTAGGAGGCAAAGGCACGGCAGACTCCGGCCTGCTCAAAGTGACAAGGCCACGAGGCAGGTTGCCGGCAAACTCAATCCAATACTTGCCGGACTGAATAATCCTATCACTATCAGTGGGCTCCTTGCCAACCTGAGCGATAGCCTCCATCGTTGCCAGTTCAATATTCGGCTTTCTGTCCGTCAATGAAGGCTCCAGCAAAGAACCAAGAGGAATACCTGCACAAGTTATCTCTTCATCGTTCACGGCAGTCGTCAAAATAGTGCCGCAATCACCATCAGCGCAAGAGATAACCTCAACATCATCCCAACTATTCGGAATGCTCTGCGTCAATGAAACAGCTTTTCCTTTCTGACAGCCAGACACATGAACAGCATCAACAACCTCGTAACCCTTAGGAACATTACCCGCAGGGAATTCAACCTTATCAATCTTAACATTGCTATAATCACCCTCAATGTACGCACAACCTCCATCCACATCAACAGGACTACAAATTGAACACTCCAAGCCAGGAAGTCCAGGAGGAGTAATAGGAGAAACTCCAGGCGGAACAGGAACTTTAGGAGTAAACGAAACAGGAGGAATTCCAGGAGGCAACGGAGGCGGAGGAACGCGCTTACTGCACTTCTCATCAATCAAGCCATTACAGTTATTGTCAATGCCATCAAAACAGATTTCTCTTGCTGAAATAACCGAACACATAGACCAGACTCCAGAAACACAAGCCTGAGTGCCAGGGCAAGAAGCAGAAGTCAGCCTGCTCGCAGAAGTTGAAAGAATCGGAACAACACAACTGCGCTTCACGCCAGGAGGAGTGCAAGAACAACCTTCGTCTATCACACCATTGCAATTGTTATCAATGCCATCGCAAATCTCGGGCGCAGCAGGAGTTGATTTTGAAAAGCTCATAGGAGCGCCCGCAGTCGACAAAGCGCTGGCAAAAGAGGACAAGCCAGACTTTGTAATCGCGCTGGAAACAAAGGACGGGCTTAAAAATGCAGTACTGCCTGCAACAGCAGGAGACACTGTTATTGAGCTCGGCGCTATAGAAAGCACCTGAGCACCAGTAATCGAAGTTGAAGCACTCACTTCATCAACAACAGTTGAAGCAGACAAGCTCACAACCTTTGGCGGATACTCACCATGAACGTCTTTATCATCAGGAGCGCAGTCAACACAATCTGGCACGTCATCACCATCAGTATCAGGGAAGTCCTCATCAACCTCACCATCACAATCATCATCAAGACCGTTACAGACTTCAGTGCCTGGAAGACCTTCGTCCTCGCAAGGACCCAAAACAGTCTCAGTAGTAACAGGAGGACACATATTTGTGTGAATGACCTTTCCACCGCCACCAGTCCAAGTACCAACAGCTTCGACTTCACAAGTGTACTTATCACAGCCAGTACTACACCACTTAGCAACAGTCGGGCCAGGACCAGTGTAATAAGTAACACAGCCCTTCTCGTCATAAGAACAAGAACGAGTGCCCTCTAAAATTTCCGTAACAGGAGCAGCAGTGGAAGTTTTAGTAGTACAAATCTGCACTCCTGGCTTGCAAACGCCAACGCCAGCAGTGCCGGCAGGACCAGAATAGCATTCTTTCTTTTCTCCATCATTACAACCGTTGCAACAATACTGCCTGTACGCCCAAACGTCAACACTAAACAAACCGCCAGCTAATCCACCGCGAATACTATCACACGGGCCAAACTGATTCTCTAAATCATCACAATCACATTCCATAGCCATAGCACACGGCTTGTCATACGGGCACCATTCACCGGCAAAAATCCTGCTCGGACCAAAACCAGCACCTGTAAAATGGAACCAGCGCTTGAAAGGAGCACCCTCTGAAAGATCAATAGGAAGCCATGGCCCAAACGGCATCCAGCCAATAATAGGATCAAAACACTCATTGCCAAACTTGCACGGGCCAACAAGCGCGTCCTCCTTGCAATTAAAAGGCGGGAAAGGACAACACTTGCCAAACTCTTTGGCAGTCTGGGGGTCATTCAACATGCCAGGATTCTGCTGCAACGCGTCAAAACAATCATACCATGCAGCAATCGGAGGAGGACACTTAGGAGGCGGAGGAGTCCAAGTTGTAGTTTCCACCATCTGCATGACGGACTCATCACACTTCCAAGAAACAATGCCAATACACTGCTCAGGTGGCGGGGCGGAAAGACCACAACACTTGTCAAGCAAACCATTATACTGCTGCTGAGAAATACTAAAGCCCTCAAGGGAAGGATATGTGTTTCTATCGCATGGAACACTTTCTCTAAACTGAGGACAAGGAGGCATGCCCGTCTGGAAAATAATCGTACGCCACTGCTGAGACTTCTCATCATAAGAAGCAGGCGTGCAATCAACACCGCACACATTCGGCGGACAACACGTGTCTTGAATTCCCGGCCAAGTTCCAGAATTCCAGATATTAGGACTGTCAAGATAAACAGGCCTTGCGCAATCAGCAGTAATTGAAGGCGGACAATTCGCATCTCCCACATGATTAATCAAAATCCTGCCAAGAACACCATTAACATCACATGTCGGTTCAGGAGCACACTCGATAGTCGGACCGCCAGGGAAAGGAACTTCTGTTGTAACACCCGGACCAGGACCAGGAGCACTAGGACCACCAGGAGGAACACCCGGACCAGGAATTGGAATAGGCTCTATTGGATTAAACGGATAACCCGGCAATGGAAGAATAGGAGGGATAGGCTCAGGCCACGGCTCAAAAAAGGCAGGACCAACAGAAGCAGGCTCGCCAAACAAATTCACAGGACTATCATAAATGTATTTAATATTGCGATCCCTCTCATGGAATTCAAAAAACTCTTTTTGGTCAGCATAAAACAAATTCGTATCTTGAAGGAAGAGTTCGTCGTAATAATCCCAGAAGACAAAAGCCACCCAATCATTAGGCCCTCCAACCTCCAAAGAATAAGTGTATCCCTGAGGCAAGAAATGCGGATTAATATTTGAATAAGCTTCAGTATTCCTCAACAAATCATCCTTGCAATTATCCTTTCCCACGCCATACGTCTGATGCTCTTCAATGGTGAAAAGTTCTCCATTTTTTGCGTACTCAACAACACGCCAGAACTTCGCTTTCTCAAGAGGCAAGGTACCATCCTTAACAGCAGCAAGCCTCTGAAGGAACTCAACAACAGGTGCGCAACCATAATTAGGATTACTTCCACCGCCGGCACTGCCAGCGCGGCCAGCAGGAGGAGGAGGCACACAAGTGCAAACAGCAGTACAGACATCACCAGGAAGCGGGCAAGGAATAGGCAAGTCAACATCTGGAGGGTCTGGGTCGCCAGGATCGCACGCCTCACCAGGATCCAAAATACCGTTACCACAAATCTGACAACCAATCATACCGGCTGCAACGAAAAGAGGACCAGGAACAAGAGGCAAAGGAGGCGGAGGCAACAATGCAAAAACTGAATTAAACCCTACCGTATTGGCACCAGCAGGGCAGGCATATTCTGTATAACCACAGCCGATAGCCTCGTCTCCAGGATCGCACGGATCTGCACCGATAAAACAGTCGCGATACGTGGTTGCCTGAATGCTAGAGCAAGTACTTCCGGGAACCACACTAATAACTGCAACTGGATGCGCTATCCCGACACCCTCATAACAAGACCTGCAATCAATAGTGCAAACTGTTCCGGGACCGCAACCATTAGCGCCCTCAACACCTGAGGTAGACACAAGAAACTCACAAGCCTCGCCACCTTCAAGAACACCGTTACCACAGCCTCCAACAACAATTGAAGGCGAGACTGAAGCACCAGTCGGAGACTCTCTGAAGAAATACTTAGCCCACGCCTGCAAGTCTGACAGGCCAATAGCGGAAACACCTGCGACTAGTATAAGAATTCCGGCGAGTAATAAAAGTCCATGTGCCTCTTTTCTCAAAGTAGTCTCCCCTTTTCCACTTTCAAGAAAATAGAACGTTACTCTATAAAAACGTTGCTATTGCTTATCGACGAGCTCACTTATCAGCATGCGGGTGCTTAGGACCAAGCATAAATAATCCAAGAGCCACTATAACTCCAAGGAACAAAACACCAGTAATCAAGCTGGAACTGCCGCGCTCAACACCAACAGAATTTTCAAACGCCTGCGCGCCAGTCAGACCAGAACTAAAAATCTGAGACGTAGGACCAGAATGATGAGCGTTAATAACGACAAACAAGCCTACACCAAGAACCAACAAAACAACAATAGCATGAGTTAACGCTTTATTCATAGTATCAGCCCTTTTACAAACAAAATAAGCACGCACTTGCTTAAAAACTTTTCCTTACAACTTTTTCAAAGCAATCTCAATAGTGGAAACCCTGACCAGCCTGCCCTCGTTATTGGTAAACTCTTCAGAGTTAATGCGGATATCCCTCACAGCAACACTATTGTCAAGAAAACGCTTCGCAGAAACCTCAGCAACATCCACAGCGCGAGAAATAAACTTTCCACGAGCCTTAACGATAACTTCAGAAGCCTGGTTAGTCGTGAACTGCATCACAACGCCCGTCACATAATTCATAAAAGGTTTGTTGCCGATAAAAATACTGTTGTCATCCGCCATCCCTTACACCCCCGTAAGGCAGTATTACTCTTCGCCAGCCTTCATCAGTCTGGTAACGTAGCCCGCAACAGAGTTACGGATCTTCTTGCTAGCATCACCAATCAACTCAGCTACAACCTTCTTGTTCTCCTCAAACTGCATAGAACACTTGTCCCTGCTCTGCTTGAGAATTTCAAACGTCAAACGCTTGATTAATTGAGTCTTAATTCTTCCCATACCCACTTCCGAGTGAACTCGCTTTAAAAAGCTTACGGTGTTTTAAGCTGTTCAGCAAACTCGCCACTGCCAAGAACTTCGACCTTAGAAAAATTACGCATAAGCTTCAAACGACCAAGCAAGTACAACAATTCACGCGAAGAAAGACCGCCAGTCATACCATCAGCATGAAAAGCTTTGTCAAGAACGCTCAACGAAACAACAACGTCAACAGAAGAAAACTGCTGGCACCACTCCATTAAGATGTCACAAAACTGAGCGATGCCATCTGAATCAATAAGGTCAAGAGGAAAATGCTTAGCGCCCTGAACGGGCAGGCCAACAACAACATCACAAGGAATCAAGTCCTTGCCGGTAAAAAAAAGTCTTGCCATAACTACATCTCCTGCGGAGCACTAATGCCGAGCAAGCGAAGACCGTTCTCAATGACCTGTCTTGACGCTTCTATCAAAGACAAACGAGCATGCTTCAAACTCTCATTCTTCTCCTGCAAGCAAGGACACTTATGATAGAACTCATTGAAAGCGCGTCCGAACTCAATCAAGTATTGCGCGAGAATATGAGGCTTGTACTGCTTCAAAGCATCCTGAACTTTAGACTGGAAGTGAGACATCAGCTTAATCACTTTTTCTTCAGTCGGATCAGTCAATAAAGAAACATCACAGTCCGCAGAAGGCTTAAGCTTTCCGGCCTTCTTCACAATACTCGCAGCACGAGCGTGCGTGTACAACAAATAAGGACCAGTGTCGCCCTCAAAAGAAAGAATGCGCTGCAAGTCAAACACGACATCCTTCACCCTGTCATTAAACAAGTCGCCAAAGAAAATCGCGCCAACAGCAACCACGCGCGCAACCTCATTCTTCTTCTTCAAATTAGGATTTTTTTCCTCAATAGTTTTCTTAGCAAGAGAAAGAGTTTCATCCAACACGTCCTCCATGAAGACAGTCTTGCCTTTTCTTGTTGCCATCTTGCCGCCTTCAGGATTCAAGTACAAGCCATGAGAAACATGAACAAAAGTCTCATTATGGCCAAGCTTTCGCATCAGCTCAAACAACTGCACAAAATGCAAAGACTGCTCGTGGCCAACAACGTAAAGAATTGTGTCAAACTTCAACGTCTCAATTCTATCCAACAACGTCGCAACATCACGGCTTGCATAAGTGGACGATTCATTGCTTTTCTTAAGCATCATCGGCATGTCTTGGCCAAGACGAACAATCAAAGCACCCTGGTCAAGCTCGGCAAGCTTTTTCTTCTGAATCAATTCAATAGCAGCTTCTGTTTTAGGAGCATAAAATGCCTCGCCGTTGTAACTGTCAAACTCAACGCCAAGAACGTCGTAAATCTTCCTGAACTCGTCAACGCTCAAATGCTTGAACTTGCTCCACAAGCCAAGAGCTTCCTTGTCGCCCTTTTCTAATTTAACAAACCAGTCACGCGCATACTCCTGCAGTTTTTCATCCTTCTCAGAATGCTCGTTAAACTTAACGTAAAGATCGTATAAATGCTTAATAGGACAAGCTTTCAATTTTTCAGCACTGCCCCAGTTCAAATAAGCATAGATTAACTTTCCAAACTGAGTGCCCCAATCGCCCAGATAGTTCAAACGAATGACTTTGTAACCATTAAACTCGTGCATTAATGACAAAGATTGCCCAATAACAGTGCTTCTCAAATGCCCAAAATGCATCGGCTTGCCAATATTAGGGCTGGAAAACTCAATAGCAACAGTTTTACCCTTGCTATCCTGAGAACTGCCGTACTTGTCCTTTTTACCAAGAACATCAGCGAACAGCTTCTCAGCAACCTTAACAGGGTCCAAAAAGAAGTTAACATACGGGCCGGTCGCAGTAATCTTAGACACAATGCCAGGAATCTTAATAGTCTTGGCAATCTCCTGCGCAATCTGAACAGGACTCTTCTTCATCTCTTTAGCAAGAGAAAAACAAGGAAAGGCAAAATCGCCAAGCGACCTGTCAGGAGGAACTTCCAGAGTAAAATCTCCCTTAATACTCTTCTTCAAAGCAGAAATTATCTCCTCTTCAAACATACAGTTAACTTGTGAGCGCATAATTTATAAAAGTTCTCACTTTTAAGGCCTTTATGCTCTGGCCATCAATAATAATCATCCTTGTATTCATCATATTTGCAACAATAATGGGAGTGATGTTTTTGATGCCATTAATCGCTGTAGCGGCAAACACGATAATACTCTACTTTTTCTTCCTGCGCATTTATACAGAAATAACGAAGTACAAACGGGCAGAACAATACGCGTACGGGTTCGTTGCAGCAATATTATTGCTGTTAATAACCAAGAATTTCCTGCCAGTATGGTGGATAACAACAGCAACAATACTGGCATTCGTCATAACTCATGTTTACATAACGCTAAAGAAATAAAATCAAATCTTGCTCTGAATGTCCTTCAACGCGGCATCAATGCGGAAAAACAAGTTGCTATGAGAACTCTCAGCAGAATGCGTCACCCCGTGGACAACTGCTTCTACCTTAATTGCCTCGTCAGCAAAAGCAACTGCCAGCCTTTCAAGCCCTTTCTCTGAGAACTTGCGCGCGTAAGTTCCTATGATTTTTTTAAGAACAATCATTGTCGCGCCGTCAAGTTTTTCGCTGCCATACAACTCGATGTTTCCACCGAGGCGCAATGCGCCGTCCATATGGGCTTTAACGTACGTTTAACTTTTAAAACTTGCCAAAATAGAGTCATAAAAAGTCATTACTATCTAGTAGCTTCAGTATGGAAAATCTTTTAAATACGAGCCCTTTTTTGACTATACGGGGAACTAAATGATTAAATGTCAAAGATGCGGCGATTCTGTCAAGTCCTACAGCCCAATGCGCAAATGGTGCGTTGACTGCAGGCGAGTAGTCTCCCTCGAGCAGGCAAAAGAAAGAAAGCTTGCAGCAAAGTAATTCTAAGCAACTTTTAAAAAGCCACCATAAGAAACCTATTCACATGAAAGTCCACGTCAAGAGCTACGGCTGTTCTGCAAACATGGCAGAAGGAGAACAGATAAAAGGCCAATACGCAGAACTAGCAGAAGAAAAAGACGCAGAACTTGTTGTGCTGAACATTTGCACTGTAAAAGGAGACAAGAACGCGCTTGACGAGATAAAAGCAGTAAAAAAACAGTACCCGAACAAAAGAATCGCAATAGCAGGATGCATAACACCAAGCATTGTGCAGCCGATAAAGCTGATTGACCCGAATGCGATTTTAGTAAATACTCATCACATTGACAACATTTCTACTCTCGTTAACACTAGAACAGACGCGCTAACACACGCAAAGCCGATAAAATTGTTACAACCAAGAGTAAGAACAAATCCTGTTGTAGGAATAGTGCCGATTTCTTCTGGTTGTTTAGACGCGTGCGCATTCTGCAGCACAAGATTGGTGAAAGGAGTACTGTTCAGCTTCCCGCCAGAAATAATCGTCAAAGAAGTAGAAAAATGCGTGCAAGACGGGTGCAAAGAAATCTGGATAACAGGACAAGACACCTGCTGCTACGGGTTTGACAGAGGAACAAATTTAGCAAAACTATTGCAAGAAGTTGTGAACATTCCAGGCGATTTTAAAGTAAGAGTGGGCATGGGAAACCCGAGACACGTTCCAAAATATTTGAAAGAATTCGTCGAAATAATGAAGCACCCAAAAGTATTCAAGTTTGTGCATTTGCCAGTACAAGCAGGAAGCAATGCAGTACTAAAACACATGAGAAGAGGGCACACAGTAGAAACTTTCACAGACATAGTACAAGCGCTGAGAAAAGAAATACCAGAAATAACAATCAGCACGGACATCATTGTCGGACACCCAGGAGAAACAGAACAAGACTTTGAGCAAACACTAAAACTAGTTGAAGATTACAAAATAGACAACATAAACATCGCAAGGTTTGCTCCACGCCCTGGCACTGCCGCAGCGGCAATGCCACAAATACACGGAAACATAAGCAAAGAAAGAAGCAGACAATTAACAGAAGTTTACAGAAAAGTCTCATTAGAACAAAACAAAAAATGGCTCGGCTGGACAGGAGAAGTCATCGTTGACGAAAAAGTGAAAGACGGAATGTCAGCAAGAAATCATGCTTACAAAACAATCATAATCAGAAAAGAAGTGCTGATAGGAACAGTAATGAACGTGAAAATAGTGGAAGCGCACACGTACTTTTTGGTAGGAATTCCACAATAACCTGAAAACTTTACGACTTTCTTAGCGATACGCACTTTAAGAAGCAGCACATAAGAAAGAATACTGGCTAACGCCAGCAAACGCCGGCGCTGGACAACCAGGTTGTCCGCCAGACCGAAACTCTGGTGTCTGAAAAGACTTCGGGGTTCAAAAGCTTTTCGGTAGGGGCCGGGAGCATGAAACTCCCCGCGCCGGCGCACACTTCAACCACCATAAGAAAAGGCAGGACTTCTTGGGCAATCTGATACCAACGCTCAAACGTGTCCCACTCAGCAAAGATACTGCCAACACCAAGAAGGGTGGCAACAACTGCCAAGACGGCAACATGCATCATTGATTTACTTGGTGCAAGTTTTTTCTCACGTTTTTATTTTCCCACTTGTCCGTTATACTTTGGGTCAAAATCTACCATCCATTCAATACCGAATTTGTCTCTAAACATCCCAAAATACGAACCCCAGGGACTGTCACCCATAGGAAATTCGATTTTTCCACCCGCAGAAAGTCCGTTAAACAATTTGTCTGCTTCTTCACGGCTTTCTGCACTAATAGATATTTTTGATCTATTTTCATTTTCATTTACTCGTCCCATACTTTCTGGAATGTCATTCCCCATCAAAAAGTTTTTGCCAATAGGCAAAGCAATGTGCATTATTTTATTTGCTTCTTTTTTTGCTACCGGAAATTCAGGGCTTGATATGTCTTTGAAACGCATAATCTTTACGAACTCTCCACCAAATACTGACTTGTAAAAATTGAATGCTTCTTCGGCATTTCCATTGAAGTTAATGTGGGGATTGATAAGTGCCATAGGGTTTAATAGTTTTCGCGCTCCTATATAGTTTTTGCTATTTGGTGCACCAGAAATTTTTCACCTTTTCATACTGTTTAGAAGATTATTGGAATAAATACTTCTACCACACCAGATTTCTCAACCACTTGCTAACAACAGCCTCAACGTCCTCTTCCTGCAGGCAGAAACAATGGTCGGCATCCATAATCAAGGCAGTCTTGCTGTACGGGTGCTGGAACTTGTGCGACAAAATCTTAAGCATCTTGCGCGGAGGCATTGCGGCAAACTCTTCCTTAGAGCCAAAAACAGAAAGCACGGGAATCTTAATCTTTGAAATCTGTTTCATCTTGCTTTCATAATTGAACAAATTGCCTTCAACGCTTCCAGGACGATAAAGCTCATAATACCTTTTTGCGCTGAAATAGCTTGGCTCGTGCTCAACAGGCATCAAGTCTTTTCCCCTGCCAGTGCGCACCAAACGGCGGGCAACCTGCAAAGACTCTTTGTGCTTCTTCTTCCCAAGAAGCTTAATCTGATAATTAAAATCATCAGCAGGAGAAAGAAGAATAATGCCGCGCACAGACCTAGCATTCCTACGCGACTGATAATAAGCAATCTTCTGACAACCAGTACTATGGCCGGACAAAATAAAATTCCTATAACCACGCTCCCTTAAAGTTTTCAAAGCAGCATCAATATCAAGAACGCAGTCCTTGAAATTCTCAAAAGAAGTGCCGATAGTGCGGAAAATCAAATGATGGCGCAATTTGGAAAAACTCGTAATCGTGCCCTTGCCACGAGTGTTAAAAGAGAAAAAAGACATCTCATTGCGAATAGCAGAGTGCATCAAATTATCAACAAGGCTCAAACCGTAAAAACTGTCAGTCATGCCATGCACGTGCACAAGACAAGTCCTAGAACGCACAGGAGCGCACAACATGCCCTCGAGCTCAAGCTTGTCAGCCGCCTCAAAACTGATAAGCTCGCCAGTCATACGGGTATAGCTTACCATCAGGACAAATACCCCCACGTGTGCAGCCTATCAGAATCCGCATACCAGCGCATGCCAATATCAGTGCGATAAAACATGTTCGGAATCATAATGTTCTCAACTCGCGCGTAAACCTGTTTTCTCGCGTCCTCCATAGTCTGGCCAGAACCGGTAACAACAAGACAATAACCAGAATAACCCGCAAGACGCCAATCACCCTCAACAAACTTCACATCACCCAAGTGCAAGCCATCAGTAGCCGGCTTCTTGAACAAAATAGTCGCATCTTCCGCATACTTCTTGAAAGCAGCCATGTCATAAAAAGGAAACGGAGGGCAGGCAACAACAATGCCAACCTGAAAACCTTTTTTTGTTTTCAACTCATAAGGCTTGTGATTGCCAAGCGCATGCAAAAATTCGCCCATAGGCGAAGTAATGCCCTCCTGCTGAATACTAATAGTAGGATAACCAAAACGGCTCGTAAACTCCAAAGGATGAATGCCTTTCGCGTTAACAATACAGTTGATATCAACATAACCAACATAGCCGGACTGCTGCAATGCAGGCTTCATCTTCAAAAGCGTCTCATTGAAAATCCTGTTAGGAGGAGCCCAGTACATGTGCGTTCCCATCTCGCCAGTAGAAGGGCCAATGTCGCCAGGAAACATCTTCTTGTTCTCAAAATTCACGTTAATAGGAGTGATAAAGTCAACACCATTAAAGAAAGCGCCAACAGCAATTTCAACACCAAAAACATATTTTTGCAGCTGGAAACTGGTAATCTTCTTGGCCCACGCCTTTTTGTAAAGTTCTAACAACTGCAAAACGTCCTTACCATCCTCTTCCTGACCGACAAAAAGCAATTCCTTCTCACCAGTCTTAGAAGTCGGCTTTAGAACGTATCTTCCAGGATTTTTTGTTACGAACTTGATTGCTTCATCAAAATCAGTGAAATCCCAGTGAGGAAGAACATTAACTCCGACCTTTTTCAACTCCTGCTGGCCAAACTCGCGGTCTTCCTCAAGCTTGTCAGTATAAACAGAGCCTCCAACAACCGCCTTTCCCTGCTTCCTCAACTTATCAGCTTCCTGCCCAAAAAAGACATCATCAAAAACAATAACATCAGCCCAGTCCTTAAGCTTCTCCCAATCCTCACACTTGTCAACAAAACCGTCGCAAATATCACGGCTGGCCTTCTCGTTAATGAAATATTTCACATCATGGCCTTCTTTTTTTACCTCCCACGCAAGGTCTCCGACAAGAGCTTCCTCAGAAACAAACAAAAACTTCCTCTTTTCCATTTTCAACAAACTAAGTGCAGATTCATATTTAAACATAACTTTTTTATATCTTCAAACGACAAACTTGTAAAAAGGTGATATTATGACAAAAATCAAAACAGACGTTGGCGATTACAACAAAATTTCTCACAAAGACTTTGAAAAACTGCAATTACGCGTTGGAACAATAGCAAAAATAAGACAGCACCCAAAAAACAAACAACAATACGTAATCATCGTCGACTGCGCAGCAGCAGATGAAGACATACAAGTGGTAGCGTCACTTGCAGATTCATACAAAATGCAAGAGCTCCTCGGAAAACAGGTTGCTGTGCTCTGCAACATTAAACCAGAACTTGTCGGCGGAGAAGAAAGCCAAGGAATGCTCTTAATCTCGCACGCGGGAAAGAAAAAAGTTATCCTGACGACAGACAAGAAATGCCCTCCGGGAGCAGCAGTAAGCGGAATAATGAACGGAGAATGCAAACATTTCTCTGAGAGGGAACATTAATGGCCGGAGCCTTCAGGGCATACGACATAAGAGGCCTATACCCATCTGAAATCAACGAAGAAATAGCATATAAAGCAGGAAGAGCAATCGTCACGTTTCTAAAAGCAAAACAAGTCATAGTAGGCAGAGACTGCAGAACAAGCTCACTGCCATTAAAGAAATCACTTGTTTACGGAATAACAGACCAAGGATGCAACGTAGTAGACACTGGCTACTGCAACACGCCAATGTGCTATTACGCCGCGCAAAAAATGCACGCACTCATGATAACAGCATCACACAACCCAAAAGAATACAACGGAATCAAAATCACAAGAAAAGGAGTCGAGCCGATAGGCGAGCACAACGGCATGAAAAAAATCGAGAAAATAGTGCTCGGATGCCATTTCAAAGAATCAACTAAAAAAGGAAGATTCACAGTCAAAGACATACTGCCAGCATACGTAAAAGAAGTCAGAAAAATAGTCAGGGGAAAATACAAGCCGATAAAAGTGCTAATTGACGGCGGAAACGGAATGGCAGGACACGTCGTTCCAAAACTGCTAAAAGGACTCCCAATAAAATACAAATTATTGTACGGAGAAATGGACGGAACGTTCCCAAACCACACTCCAAACCCACTGGTGCCAGAAAACACCGCAGACCTCCAAAGAGAAGTCGTCAAAGGAAAATATGATTTAGGAATCGCATACGACGCTGACTGCGACAGAGTATTCTTCGTAGACGAAAAAGGAAAAAGAGTGCAATCCGCATTCGCACTGTTATTGTTCGCAAAACATCTTCTAAGGAAAGGAGAAAGCGCTGCATACTCGGTCAACCTGAGCAGGATAGTCAAAGAAGGAATAGAAGAAATCGGGGCAAAAGCGAGACCAAGCATGATAGGACACACAGAAGTCCCGCTAACAATGAAAAAACACAAAGCAATAATCGGCGGGGAAATAAGCGGGCACTTCTACTTCAAAAAATTCAAGTACGCAGACTCAGGAGACATAGGAGCGCTAATGATGATGTCAATATTATCACAAACAGACAAAAAACTCAGCCAGCTCATCAAACCGTACGAAAAGTATGCGACATCAGAAGAAATAAACTACAAAGTAACAGATAAGTTAGCGTCAATGAAAAGAATAGAAGAAGCATACAAAGGAAAAATAAAAATGAGAATAGACGGGCTCAACATAGACGCGGGAGACTACTGGTTTAACATCAGATTCAGCAAGACAGAAAATTACGTCAGGCTAAACTGCGAAGCAACAAGCAAGAAGAAATTAAACCAAGCAATAGAATGGCTATCTAAATTAATACAGGGGTAATCACGCCGCCTTTTGAGGCTTTTCTTTCAGAGACTTAACTTCTTCAGAGGAGAAAACTCTCATTGTTATCTCCTCCCTCTCAATCTCTCCAACCATAGCTTCATTATCACGGATTATAACAACATGAGAAACAAAAACCCTGTTCCTGCCCGCTTCTTTAGCATTGTACAAAGCACGGTCAGCAAGAGCGAATACAAGCTTTGAAGCATCATCAATAACAGAATCAGGAACGTGCTCGTGAGTGCCCTTGAAAGAGGCAACACCAACGCTGACAGTCATAGCAGGCCTGTCAGTAATCTTCTTCTCCTGAACAAAACGCGCGGAAAGCATTTCAACAGCCCTGCGCAAACGGTCAGCCATTGCAAAACGAGCAGCAATAGGAGCGCGAACGAGCAAAACAAACTCCTCGCCGCCATATCTAAACAGCGGGTCGCGTCTTTCCTTCTTGGACGAAAGAATGTTTACAACCTCAATCAAAGCCTCATCACCCATCTGGTGGTTGTAAGTATCATTAATCAGCTTAAACTTGTCCAAATCAAAAACCATGACAGAAATTTCCTCGCCAAGCTCCTGCGCCTCACGAACCATTTCTTTAATCTTTTTCACATAGAACGTCTTGTTAAAAATGCCAGTCATACCATCAGTAATAGACTCCCAAGCGCGCTCAAAAAAAGACTCCTTCACGTGACCAAACGCCTGAACGCCAACCTTTGACAATAAAGACTTGCACTTGTCATCAGTAAGCTTCGGATGACGCTGAACAAGCAGACTATACTCAGTAATCTCGTCAGGCTTTGTAAGCCTGCGTATATCTGTCTTGATGTCATCAACAGTAATCCTGCTCTTACTAAGCTGCCGCTCCAAGATTAAAGCGCGCACCTTGCTGGCAACGTCAAGCTTGATGCGCAAAACTGCATTAATCGGGTCAATAACAACATTCTTCTCCTTAAACAAGGCAACCTGCAAACTGCTCACAAGCTGAACAATCTCATCAGAAAGTTTAACACGCTCATTCTTGTCAGCAAGCTCCAACTTTGACAACTTTCTCTCCTCTTCATCAATCAAGCCCAGCTCCTGCTGGATGACAGGGCCAAGCTGTTTAACAGCAGAACGCAATTGGTCGCTCAAAGACTTCTCACGCACCTGATGCTTCAACAACTCCTCAGTCTTCTGCAAAAAAACAGCAATCTTATGCTTGGCTTCCTCTCCAAACTTTCCCTGAGCGTAAGCCTGCTGGGCTTCAGCAACCTCTTTCTGCAAAATAGATTCGCCAACAGAAAGCTGCTCCAGTTCCTTCTTAACAACCTCTTCCTCTTTCGCCACATAATCAATGTTCTTGAAAATAGGAAAAATCTCAGAACGAATCCTGGAAATAACACTCTTAACGTCCCCATCCCTTTGAGATTCAGCGAGCAAAGAAAGAACATACCTGCGATGCGGATACCAAGTCTGCATTCGCGACTCAAAAGTCCTAATAATCTCCTGCTCCTGCTTTCCAAGCAACAACAAAGCCTGAGCGGTATACTCAATCTCCTCTTTATCCATGCCTTAAAAACTGGCTTTTAGTTATATAAGCCTTTCGCCAACAAGATTTATAAAGGCGCCATATACACGTCGAGATGATGGCTGCAAGAAAGAAAAAAGAAACATCAAAAGAATCGGCAGACGAGAATACTAAAAAGCGTTCTTCAAGTAAAGACGGAGCATCAGCAGAGCACGTACAGCCTGAAATAAACGTAGGCATGATAGGACATGTTGACCACGGCAAAACAACACTAGTGCAGACACTATCAGGCAAGTGGACAGACACGCATTCTGAAGAAATCAAAAGAGGAATCACAATCAGGCTGGGATACGCAGACGTAACGTTCTATAAATGCAAGAAGTGCGACGGAGCAGACGCGTACGGCATACGGCCAACATGCACAAAATGCAACGAGCCGGCAGAATTCATCAGAAAAATATCACTAGTAGACGCTCCAGGGCATGAAAGCCTGATGGCAACAATGCTCTGCGGAGCAAACATAATGGACGGAGCACTATTGCTTGTTTCAGCATCAGAAACATGCCCTCAGCCGCAAACAAGAGAGCATTTGCAGGCACTTGAAATTGTAGGAATTGACAATTTAATCATCGTGCAAAACAAAATAGACCTTGTAAGCCCGGAACAAGCAACGAAGAATTACGATGAGATAAAAGCATTCCTGAAAGGAACAAAATACGAAAACGCGCCAATAATACCAATGAGCGCGATACACTCAATCAATCTAGACGTTCTAATACAAACAATACAAGAAAAAATACCAACGCCAAAAAGAGACTTGAGCGCAGACCCAGTCATGTTCGTAGCAAGAAGCTTTGACATCAACAAGCCGGGAACAGCGCCTGAAAAAATGGTTGGAGGAGTGCTTGGCGGCTCACTAAAACAAGGCAAACTCATACAAGGAGCAGACATCGAAATAGTCCCAGGATACGAAGTACAAGAGAAAAACCAAAAAGTCTGGAAGCCACTAAAAACCAAGATTGTTTCTTTAATGTCAGGCGGAGACAAATTCAAAGAAGTAATGCCAGGAGGAAGCATAGCAGTAATGACTTCGCTGGACCCCAGCATAGTCAAAAGCGACAAATTAGTCGGAAGCCTTGTAGGACTGGAAGGCATGGCGCCAAAAGTCTGGTACGAAATACAGCTTGAAACGCATTTACTTGAAAGAGTTGTTGGCGCAAAAGACAAACTGGTAGTAGACCCTGTAAAACTTGGAGAATTATTGATGTTAAACGTGAACTCAGCCGCAACAGTGGGAACGGTAAAAGAGCTTGGGAAGAATCTGATTAAATGCGCGCTAAGAAAGCCAGTATGCGCAGAAGCAGGAGCAAGAGTTACAATCAGCAGGAATCTAGGACAAAGATGGAGACTGATTGGATACGGAATAATCAAGGCTTAACTTTCTTCCAATCACGATACAGCATCATAATTATTGAAGCTTCGTGCAAAAAGTCAAACTCGCCATCAAGAACGCGCTTGTAAAGCTCTTCAATTGAGAAAGATTTGACTTCTTCCACCACTTCACCATCAGGATTGGGCTTCTTACTTTCTTTCAAGTCATAAGCAAGAAAATACGTTATCGGGATGACAAAAGAATGCTTATGCTCATGGCGAAAAAATTCCTGAAGCTTTCCGGCAACAAAACCCGCTTCCTCCATAAGCTCTTCCTGAGCCACCTGCTCATTCGACAAGCCAGGCTTGTCACAAAAACCGGAAACAAACTTCCACCTGGAAACACCTTCAACTGCGCGCCGCTCCTTAATCATCAAAATTCTCCCATCAGCCAGTACTGGAATCACCTGCACGGAAGGAAGAAGATAAGCGCGCTCATACGTAAAAGGCCCTATCGCTTCCTCAAACACGGTCATGTATTTGCCAGAATAAACTTTTTTATCCCCCATACAAAGAAATCCACTTTAGAGGTATAAAAAGCTTACCCGCCAAACAGTCTGGCAAGCCATGCAAAGAAGCGGGCGAAAATGTTCGGCTTCTCAACAGGAGCAGGAGCCTCAACAGGCGGGGCAGGAATGCAATTGCAACCAGAACAAACCATGCCTGCACTGCAATCAACAGATTTTTCACACTGCTCACTGCCTTCCAGCAAATTATTGCCGCAAGCAGAAGGAGGCAACGGAACGCACTTGCACGCAGTACAGCCAAAGCCAACAGGACAATCGCCAGAACCCTCACATTCCTCTCCCTTGTCAAGCAAGTTATTTCCGCAAACAGCAGGAGGCGTAAACGTGCACAATGAACAACCAGCAGCGCAAACTCCAGAACGCCTGAACTGGTCAGCGCACAAACTGCCAGGAGGATCACAATACTCAGGAGCAGTAATAATCTTGTCACCGCAAACAGCAGGAGCAGCAGGAACTTGCGTAGGCTGCATCAACTTAGCGCGCTCAAGCGTAATATAAACTTCAGCAGCAGCTCCGCCTTTGGTGGACTTAGCATAAGCGCCAGGAACAGTCAAAACAAGATCATCGCTATCACTTTCAGTGTCCCAATCATACAAAATACCATACTTCGTCAAACCCTTCTTAACACCGCCGCTCTCACTAACAAGCTTAAACGTGTAGCCAGCAACAGTAGCCTGAGGAGACGGAACGTTCAAATCAATGTTGCCGCCAAACAAAATGTCAAACTCTGACATTTCATCGCCAGCAGGCTCATCAAACAATTTTGAAGGCGTAATAACAGTAACGGTAAAGCCCGGACCAAAGTCAAGACGGCTGCCGCCAGGAAGGACAAACCTTGCTTCTGCACCGCTAATCGCGCCATCATTAGTCTGATCAACAGCCAGCATTCCACCAGTAACTACAAACTCGTAAGTTCCCTGTCCTACCAATAATTGACCCTCGCCAGTGCCAATGTCAAAAGTAGCAGAACGCTGAGAGCCAGCCAAATCCTCAAAGTAAACATTATTACCCTCAATACTATCAAATCGCAAAACGTTAGACACTCCCTGCACGTCATTCTTGCTGTTAACAAGGAAATAATCGTCTAATGCTATGTTAGGCGCACCAGGAGCAGCCGCTTCAACAAAAATGAAATCCCTGCCCTTAATTCCATAGGAGCCAGGAAGCTGTGCCAAAGGAATATCATACTGCTGCCCAATAAGGTTTCTCGCAATGATAATGTACTCGTCATCACCCAAAGCCCTAACGTGAACCTGATTACCGGAAATGCCAGAAGACTCTGGAATGACTGCAGCGCCTGAAAGACCCTTATAACAAATATCAAAGTTTGGAGACAACAAGCCAAGAGGATCCTGCAGGAACTCCCTCGCACAGTGCAATGGAGTAACTTGCAAGATTCCGCCATAAGCAGCATCAGCGTCAAGCAAGTACTGAATACTATAAACAGTGACTTCGTCGCCAGACTCAGAAGCCTTGATTTTCACACGCGCGCTGATATGCTCGCCATTGACTTTAGCACCGCCGCTCGAGAATAAATCATCGGCATAATTGGTATCTTCGAACTCAATACTGCCATAACCGCCAAACATCCTTAACGAAATCCTATTGGTCGTTGTGTCAATATCAGTATCAACAATAGTGTAAGAATCGCCCAACAAATCGATGTCCTCATCCTCAATGTCAGGCAGGCCTCCGCCTTCAACATCACTCCTCAAGCCAGGAGAGAAGTCAATAGTAAACTTAAAAACAGAATCGTCGCACTCTAAGAAATCAGTAACTTGATTGTGCTCGTCCTTGCCAAATGTAACTCTACAGCCATCAAACAGGCCGCCTTCCTTGAATCTTATATTTTGAACGTAATCAGCGCTAACCTCCTTGCCATGAACAGTTCCACTGCGCAAGCCAGCAAGTTGAGACTCGGAAACTGCTTCAATCTCATCACCCAAGAACTGGTTTAAGTCAAGCCTTGCAATAACAGTATTGCTGCCCTCATAGACAGCCTGGCCATAAGGCACGTATTGAACAGCCAAAGGAGTAAAAACAGGAACATAAGAAACGGACATGAGCAATATGGCAATGCCGACAACAGCGACAATGGCAAAAATGCTTACAGGAACATGACGCAAATCACTCACCTTTTTCTAGTGTGGTAATTTGTATACTACTATTTAAATTAATCGGTAGAAAGAAAACCGGCTGATGCAAGACTAACTTTCGTAGTCGTCTTCCCAGTCCTGGTCGTTAAACTCTTCGTCTTCGTCTTTGACTAAATGGTTCACTTAATTCCTCCCCTAGCCTTACGAATCCACTCTCTCGCAATCTGCTTGGCAAGCTCTTTATCCTTTATGTGCGTCTTGTCAAGAATATTGCTGCGAATAGTGTCTATCATCTTAACTCTTTTTTGCGGTGCATACATGCACATCACCCCCGTGATGACATTTTACATGCTAAAGAAGTATTTAAAGTTTATGAAATAAACTTACGGACAGTTGTACTTTTTCAGACAAGCAGCCAAGGTCTGATCACACACTTGCTTTTTCGTATTATAACAGTTCTTGAATGAGGCAGATTCTACACCGTACTTATTATTGCAGTCTTGAATGCATTTGGTCGTATCACCAACCCCCGTCTTCATTGACCTACTAATACATCCTTCCTGGCAACTATTAATTGCACTGATAGACTTCTGACTGCACTCATTCCACGCAGCAGTATTGCAGTCTTGAGCCTGATTCTTGCAGCCATTACAAAGTCTGGTTCGCTCTTGGGCTGCCTTGGCAGCAACAGCAGCAACTGATTCGGCTACTAAAGACAATGAAGCACGACCAGCACGTTTCTCAGAGAATACAACAAATCCTGCAACAGCAGCAACAAGAAGCACTATAACAAGAACAACTGCCAGCTGGCCTCTTTTCATAACTCGCAACTAATCGATTCTAATTTAAAAATCTTAGCATTCACTCCTGCAGTTGTTGAAGAATATGTCGCACTTAGCCATGAAAGAATTATAGCAGATAGTTCTCGTCTTGGAATAAGCAAGCCTGCAATAAGCATCATCACCGCCAGCGCCAAGGCAGTTCTTCAAATCCGCCCTTGCCCTGTCAACACAAACAGAAAACTGGGGATTGTGAACAGAATTGCACTTCTGAAGCTCATTGCTACACTCCTTCAGGCACGCCTTATTAGGAGACGGAGCAGGCAAAGGAGCAGGCTGCTCTACAGGCGGCCACTCTGCAACTGGAATTTCATAACTGCGCCCTTGCTCTACCGTAGCGCAAGCTGAAAGCAAAAGCAGAATAATAACAAAACCTCTTTTCATATACTTACGAATAGAAAGCGACTATAAAAATGTTAATAAAAAAAGAAAAGTGAGAAATTATTTAGCCTTACCGAGAATACGGAAGACTTTTGTGCCGCAAGTGCCACAGACGCCCTTCATAGCACGCATACCATTCTTCATTGTAACTTCTTTAGCGTCCTTGATCTGTACTTGCTTCTTGCACTTCATACATCGTCCTTCAACCATCAGCATCACCCCTCCAAGAGTGTTTATAGAGGTAAAAAGCAGATAGGCGTTTATAAAGGTTTGGTTTTCTACTAGAAGTCGCACTCTAAAGGTCTACGAATATCCTGTGCTTCTCAGCGCCAGTCAATTCAAGCAGTATACGCTTAAGAATAGCTTTCTCAGGGTCAGGCATTAATTTAACACGATCTTTAATATCCTTGAAGCTAACAAAAGGCTTTTCTTCTCTTTTCTCAATAATTTCCCACATGTGCTTCTTACCCAAGCCTGGAATGAGCTCCAATTGGTGCATACGAGTAGTTAAAGGCTGGGCTTTGTTGAAAAAGTCAATAAAACGCTTCTCGCTCTGATGAACAAGGTCCTTAATGACAAAATCAACCTCATTTTTACCGGTAGCAGTAAGCTTTTCAAGTGGCAACCGGCCTATAATATGGTGTATCTGGTCCCTCTTGCCTTCCCCGATGTAAACCTCCTGCAAAGGCTGCAAGAACACATCCTTCTTAGGAACAAGCTCTAAAAGAACAAAATGCGATTTGCCTATTGCCTGAACAATAGGAGTTTTCTTATGAGAAGGCCTTGGATCAAACGGGTAGCCATGCGGCAAGAAGTCTAACACGACTGCAGTTTCTTCCCGAACATGATGCTCTCTGTGCTCGGATTGCTCCTGATGTGTTTCTTCCATATCCGTTTGTACTTTCAGTTAACATATTGAAATTAAGAAAAGTAATAGCGCCGATGTATAAATAAGTTGTGATTAACTCTTATACGAACTCAGCAACAACATCAGCAATCTTCTTGCAATTCTCCTGAGAAACAGTCAAATTGTACTGCTGTAAAGCAGTCTTGACATCCTTTGCGTTAGCCGGCATTACATCAATCATCTTATGGAAATGAATATCTCTCAATCTTGGAACTTCAAGCTTGACCAACTTGTCCATCAATTCCTTGGCTTTCTTAACATCAAGAACGTTCAAGCTTTCCAAATAATCAATAGTCTTTTGAGCTCTAAAACCTAATTCAGCATCTCTTGCCTTGATACGCTTCATCTCAGCGTGCAATTCAGAAGCATTAATCGGCATTTGTGAAATTATTTTCTGAGCCATATTAAACCACCACCTTCTTCAAATGAACAGGGTGAACAATAACCATTTTTTGCTTGCCGCCATCCTGAATCTGAACCTCATAACAATCACCGCGCTTGCCAATAACAACACCAGTCTTGCCATGAAAACGCTGGTGGTACAAATTATCTTGCATAGCCGGCTCTGCCTGCAAAACAGCACTATCACCTATCTTGTACGGCATAAAGAATTTTGTCAATGAAATCTTACCCCTGGAACGCGGACTCTTTCTAAACAGCCTGCGCGTACCAGCCCTAGACCCACCCCTGCGTTTTGACATGATATTGGGGATTAAGGAGGGGTTTATAAAGGTTACTGTGTATTCCAGTATACAAAAGGTTTAAATATGAGCTGACCTCATAGCTATTCGAGAGTAACAAACAAAATTGGTGTGATGAGGTGTTGCGAATATGGACTTTTTTTCCAAACTGAAAGAAAAATTATCCGGCCCAAAATACGAAGAGCTGGAACAAGAAACAGGCTATGTTGAACTGGAAAACGACAGCGAAGTATCAAAATCAAAAGTTCTAGTAAGACCATTCATGCTGGAAGATTTTGACGATGTCAAACCAGTACTGGATTCTCTGAGAGAAGGATACACGATTGCGCTAGTAAACATACGACCATTGAAAGACAAAGACTTGGTTGAGCTGAAAAGAGCGATAAACAAGCTCAAGAAAACAACTGACGCAATCGAAGGAGAAATAGCAGGATTCGGCGATGATTTTCTGGTAATAACTCCGTCATTTGCTTCGATTTACAGAAGCAAGCAAATGAAAGCAGTTACAGAACACGCAGAAGAAGACCGATCAGAATAAACTATTTTCTTTTTTCCATTCTTTAAATCTTACATCTTGATGTATCATTTTATGCTCTAAAGAAATTCTTTCTTCATGCGCACCTTTAGCAGCATTAATGTGTTTTTTACAGCTTCTTAACAAAGCACCAACGAACAAAGCAGGAACAAGCACCCAAGCAAAACCAATACCTGCCTCTTTAGCCGCCGCATAATAATTAACACCGGCATATTCACGCTGGACAACAGACTGTTCAAGATTGGGATTTTCAGATGCATATTCCATTAAATTTTTTCCCTGCTTCCAAAAAGTAAATGCCAAACTATTATGTTCTACGGACTTATAGAGTGCGAAAGGACCAGCAACCAGAGTAACAGCACCCGCTACTGCTAAGCGAATTTTTGCGGCATCCTCATGAACAATTTCCCGATAACAAGCATTCAAATAATCGTCACTCATGCTGCACTTCAGCAACAACTTTAACAGGATCGCTCTTATGCTTTTCAGCAATTTTGTCAGCAAACCTGTGCGCCTGGTGCAAAGGCTCAGGCATCTTATGAGGAGGAACAGCACAGCGCTTGACAATTTCTGCAGCGGTTTCAATTGAAATCATATTACCAGGCGAAACAAACAATGGATTTGCGTGCTCTTTGGTCTTGACTGTTTTGCCAACAATCTCGCCTTCCAAAAATATTTGACCGTCCTTTTCCTCTCCGACCAAAAGACTCTTGGCAACACCAATGCAAGGCTTGCCAAGCTCAACGCCGATAAAAGTCGCAAGACCGCAATACATCGGATGAGCCACGCCATGGCCGTCAACCAGAATAACGTCAGGCTCGCATTCCAAATCAAAATAAGTCTCGCAGATAGGAGGACCCTCTCTAAAAGCTAAAAATCCAGGAACGTAATTCATAGGAGTTTTAGTTACCAAAAATTTCTTTTCAACAACTTCCATGGTCTTGAAGTCCAAAACAATTGCTGAACAAACGCACTTGTTGCCAAAATAAGAAACATCAAAACCAGCAACATAACGGACTTCGTCCAGTTTTATCGCGTCATCTTTCTCAATCTGGGCAGCAATAGCAGCCTGCTGGTCTTTCAGCTTTCCAAAACTAATTTTTTTCATCATCTTCCAGCCACTCAGCATACTGAGGCTCAAAAGCAGTCTCAGTAGGCATTAAAACTTCCCTTTCACTAGTCAAAACATAATAGAGATTTTTTGATGGCAAATGACCGTGGGTCATGACCCCAAATCCTTCCTTGTGAAGATAATTAATATCCTGAATAATCCTCTTGATTTGAGGATGATTCAGAAATGATTGTTCAGGAATCTCATAAATTCTAAGAGTGAAAGGAAAAACGTTCATTTTTGCATAAGTATCTCCCAAACTTTTAACCTCAAAAGAACGCGCAACATCCTCAACAGAAATCTGGCTTAACAAACGCTTTGCAAGAGCGTTATCGCCCTGGCCAGACTTTGCCTTAACAGAGCGATAAATAGCATCAACCAGAAATTCACCGCCAAGTCTAAGCTTTTCTGTATTCATATTGCGAGCACACCCCATTTACTCTGAGGCAAGTATAGCAAATCACTATATAAATATTTCTCTTTTAGCCACTTTTAAGTGATGACATTATTAAATCGCTTTTGACACATATGAGTCAGGATACTAAAATGTATACTGAATTGTGTCGTCACATATAAAGATTTTACGTGCTTATGAATGAAAGTTCGTGAGTGACGATGACAAAAACAATAGTTGAAAGGGTTCGCGAAGCGTACAAAGATGTATTTGGACAAGTAAACAAAGGAGACGAGCCAAGACTAGCATTTCTAGCAGACATAATAGAAGGACAAACTTGCATAGGCAACACACAGTACAAAATTGAGGCAGCAGTTGCAATTGCAGAAAAAGAAGACCCTGAAAGCAAGGCAAGCCTTAGCTTACGAACAATGCAAGCAATGAGAGAATGGTATCTAAAACCAAACTACAAAAACCACAGCAGCATAGTAGAATGCGTAACGGACGCAGGAATGACCGTAATAGATAACAGCATAGGCGGATGCCTGCAAGTCCTGAAAGCAGACAGAATAAGAGTTCTCAAAGACGCGTTCGACAAAGCATTTGACGTTAAAGATGAAATAACACGAAGCAAAGCAGTACACGCGGCAGCAGAAGTACTAATCGCAACAGGAATACCGACGCTTGCAAACTACGCAATCACTCACACGGCAGAATACCAACGCAAACTGAAAGAAGAATTTGATAAAATCGTGGAACACCCAGAAGCAAACGACAGAGACATATTCTTCGCAATGGCGCCACTGCTCGCATCACAAGTCACACACTTGAAAGATTACGCGATCAAAAGATTAGCGGAAAACAAAGTCTACGCGAAAGCAAGCTGATGAAAAAAGAGGAAGATTTAGGACAAAAAGTAACCCGCGTCTACGAAGACGGCAAATGGGTAGAATACGAAGGAGAAGGCTGGAGCTGGAAAAGAGTAGCAGCAACAGTAGTCCTCTCGATTGGCATAATAGGAGGCGCTACAGCAATGGCGTTCAAAGACTACAAGCCAAGCGAGAGAGTTGAGAGCAAAACAGAATACAAAGACCAGAAATACTCTCAGGACTACGTAAGCAGATAAACTACTTTAGAAGCTTCAAGCGCTTTTCTACAGGCATTTCTCTAACCTTAATCTGCTCGTCCAAATGGTCAAGAAGTACGTTTGTGTCTAAAGTTTTAAGATCTAAAAATTTGTCCGCTAATTTCAAATCAGGCTTTAACTGCTTCAATTCAGACTTGATTTTCTCCATAATCCATAAAATTGGGCTCGCATTTATATTCTTTACGCTACAAAAGTTTTTAAACAAAAAATGCAAAATACCCTTCATAGGTGTTTTTGGTGAGTGACAGACAACCGGTAGAAGACCCAGTAAGAGAAGCATATTCTAACCCCGAACCATGGTATTTGCAGTTCGTCAGACAAAGACCAGAAGAAGTGGAAGACCACAAAGCAAAAGAAGCATCGAGACTAAACACCGCAAGAACACCAGAATACCTTTTAAGAAGAAACCAGCACAGATAATTGTGTCATCCTCCTATTCACAGCATGTCAAAAGGTTTAAATATCGTCACTGCGTAGTAGTTACAGATGAGCTTGAGAGAGGTATTTGCGGACTACAGAAGAGAAATCGCGGCAGTCGGAGCATCCTTAGCAGTACTTGCAGGAGCAACATTCCTCGCAACAAGACCGTCAAAAATTGAGACAATCGTACAACAGCCAATAAAGGCGCAAGTAAAACCTCCAGTCGAGGAAGTAAAAGGATTCTATCCTCCAGAAACCGAAGCGCCAAAAAGACCACAGTACATAACGTCAAAAGATATTCCTTGCTATGCAAGCACAGAAGATTCTTTCAGAATGTCAGAGGCTATTACACGATCCAAGATAGTGGATGCACTAATGGCACCAGACTGGAAAGCAATGGCAGAACAATACGGACTTGACAGAAAGCCTGATTTTAACAGACAAACCGAAACAATACCAAGCACGCCGTGGAATTACAATGGAAAAGGAAAACGCCAGGAAAAGTAAACACTTCACACTTTTATCACAACCTTTAATAACAATAAAAGCATAAAAAACACCATGAACAAGGAAACAAACTGGGACTGGGGATATATCGGCAAAGTGGCAGGCAGCTGTGCTGCAGCGCTTACCCTTGCAACAGGACTGGCAATGTTCACTTCCAGCAAAACAGCAAAAGCAGAATCACTGGAAACAAAACTTGACACGAGAAAAGTAGCCAGAGAACTTGCAAGGCCAGACATAAGACAGATCGTAAGAGAGCCGGCAGAGAGTACTGATGTTATAGGAACGATGGATTTCATAATGCCAGAGTATGATGATGAGGAATGGAAACTTGATAACCTGTTGATCCCATCAGCCCAGCGCATATACGAAACTGGCAATTACCAAATGATTGATGAATATAAAGATGGTGAATTAGGCTGTATAGAAATCGAAGACAAAAGGTATAGTTTCTGGGCGGTAGATGGAAGAATCACGGGTTTATCCAGATTGAAAAAATACGACAAAAAATGAACTACGAAAAAACACAACATCAGGAAAAATAAATCACAACTTCTGCCTGACAGCTTTGTCTGACACGATTGCTGAATTGCCTGTTAGGTCTTCGATGATGATTTTTAGCTTTTCTGAACCCCACAAGACGTTCTGAAGTTTTTTCAGCAAGTTCTTAGCTTTTTTCTTGTCCTCATCATCCTCAGCAGTATCTCTCAAGACTTCAATCTGCTTCTTGAACTTCTCAATAATGCCCTCAATGTTCGTGATAAACCCCTCAGCATTAGGACCGGGCTCCAAAGAGCCAACGTGAGGAATCTTAATACTGCCTTCGCTTGAGCGAACAACACGAACAGACAAATCATCCTTGCCATTAACCTCAAGAGTGTAACGGGCAGGCTCATGCTGTTCAGAAGCCTCAACATCGGCCTTATGATAATGGCAGGCATTACAGTGCATGCTGAATACGAAAATCTTGCCGAAATAAGGCACTTCAGACTGGCCTTCTGTCAAAGCAAGCTCTTTCTTACCACACATAGGACATTGCTGTCCCGTTATTGATTCAGTTTTATCAGGCATACACTAATAAAAGCGCAATAAGTTTTAAAAACCTATCGCAGGAAGATTTAAAACGCTTTTCCTCAATATAAATTCTTATTAAGGCACAAAAATTCTAACAAATAAAGGGGGAATAATGCAGCTAATAGCACTAACACTTAGAAATATACGAAGCTATACGAACGCCAAGATAGAGTTCCCCACAGGCATAGTAATGCTATCCGGCGATATTGGCTCTGGCAAAAGCACAATACTTCTGGCCATTGAATTCGCACTATTCGGTGTGTTACGCGGAGAACTATCAGGAAATGCATTACTAAGAAACGGAACAAATGAAGGAAGCGTGGAATTAAGCTTCAAAATTGAAGAAAACAAATATTCTATCAGAAGAACGCTTGTTAGGACTAAAAAGTCAGTTGAACAGGATGCAGGATATTTGCTTGTAAACGGCATAAGAAAAGACGCGACAGCAACAGAACTCAAAAGCCACATACTTGACCTACTGGGATACCCGCAAGAACTATTGACTAAAACGAAGAATTTTGTTTACAGATACACAGTTTATACGCCTCAGGAAGAAATGAAAAAAATAATACTGGAAGACAAAGAAGAAAGAGTCAAAATACTAAGAAAAGTATTCGGAATAGACAAATACGAAAGAATAACACAAAACGCGGGAAGCTACGCAAAATCACTAAGAGAAAGACAGCGAGCATTCGACGCAGTAATAGCAGACCTGCAAGAAAAGAAAACACAATTGGAAGAAACAAAAAAAGAAAATGAAGAGAACAGCAAACAACTCAAAGAAATAACGCCAAAATTGACGATGACAAGAGAAAACCTGGCGAAAACAAAACAAGAAATTGCTAAAATAGAACAACAAAGACAACAGCTGGAGATTTACACACGAGAACTGCACGTCGCAAAAAGCCAATTACTGGCAAGACAACAGCAAAGCAATCAGACAACTTCTGACTTAACACTCATAAGCCAGCAATTACTGGAAGCACAAAAAGACCTGCCTCAAAGAATAGAAAACAATAATTTCACAACAAGAAACGCAGAAATAAGCCAAAAACTAACAGAAAAAGAAAAAAACTCTAGACTGGCGACGATGAAGATAGCAGAGCTGACCGCGCTAAAAAGACAGGCAGCAGAAAACTCAAACAAAATCAGCTTATTAGCAAGATGCCCCACCTGCCTGCAAAACGTAACACAAGACCACAAACACCAAATACTAAGCGCGGAAGAACAAAAAATAATGGAAATAGAGAAAGAACTGCTGAATCACACCATAATCTCGCGCCAAACAGAACAAGAAGTAACACTATTGAAAACAGAAATAGAAAAACTAAGACAACAAGAAAAAGAAACAGCAGTCGCACAAATGAAACTGCTCCGCGCAGAAGATTTAGCAAGAAGAAAAATAACAATGGAACAACAAAATGACGCATTACAAAAAGAAATTCAGACAACAACACAAAAAATAACACAAACAGAGCAACAAATAATTCCGCTGCAAAAAATCAACGCGGACTACGAACAAATACGAAAACAAGTTGACATAATATCAGCCCAAGAAAGACAACTAAGCATAGAACACTCAACAATACTGCAAAAAGAACAGCATCACAGTAAAACAATCGGGCTTCTGGAAAAAGAAATAGAAAGAAAACAGACTGCCAAGAAACAATTAGAGAAAACACAGCACCTGCACCAATGGCTGACAGACTACTTCGTACCACTAATGGACGTAGTAGAAAAACACGTAATGGCAAAAATACACCACGAGTTTGATGCATTATTCCAGCAATGGTTCAGCATGCTGATAGAAGACGTAATGACAGCAAGATTGGACGAGACATTCACGCCAATAATACAACAGAACGGATACGACATTGACGTAGAACATTTGAGCGGAGGAGAAAGAACGGCATGCGCTCTAGCGTACAGACTGGCACTCAATAAGACAATAAATTCGCTGATAAACAACATCAAAACAAAAGATTTGCTAATACTCGACGAGCCAACAGACGGATTTTCAACAGAACAGCTGGACAAAATGAGAGACGTACTGGACCAACTAAACCTAAGCCAAATATTAATCGTCAGCCACGAACAAAAAATAGAAAGCTTTGCAGACAGAGTAATCAAAGTGCAAAAAGCAGAACACACAAGCTTTTTAACATAAAGCACATTCTAGACAAACATGTTCCACCAATGGATAGCACTGGGTGTTTTCATCTTATTCTCACTAATAGGAATAGGGCTGACAATCGTCGGCATAGGAGGAACGTTCTTAGTTTTAATTGGAGCACTGCTTTACAACCTAGTAACGTGGTCGATGACGATTTCTATGAACACGCTGCTCTGGATTGCAGGACTGGCAGTTCTCGGAGAACTTTTAGAATGGATAGTAACCTTTGTCGGAATGAAAAAATCAGGAGCATCAGGATACGCGCTGGCAGGAACAATACTGGGAGCAATAATCGGCGGAATGGCATTAAGCATAGTGCCAATCATAGGTACGATAATAGGAATCATTGCTGGAGCAATAATAGGAGCATTCGCGCTAGAATTCTATCACACAGGACACGCGCAAAAAGCATGGAAAGCAGCAAAAGCAGCACTGGTAGGAAGAGCACTGGTCAGCTTAAGCAAGTTCACAATAGCAATAATACAAATAGCAATAATTCTGAAAGAAATAGTTTAGTTATTTGCATACTTTTCGTAAAACTTGTTCATAAATAACTCCTTAGCATCGTACTGCTTCTTTTTCGCAAAGAAGTTATCAATCTGCGGATACGCTTCCGCTACCTGTTCTTTTGTCGGATATAATTGATATGCCAAATAGTGTTTTCCAGCGGATTCAAGCGCGGCATCAACCAGTTCCTGCGTCCATTGCTCGGCTGCTTTCTTTCCTGATTCAGAAAGTTCCTGGTTAATATACAAAACCACAGCAAAAGAATCCACCGGCGTATACGAAATAAATGCCTCAGTACTCTGAGGAACATAGCGTATCGTGACACTCAGCAGGTTTATTTGTTCTTTGCGCACGATATCGCGCAGTCTATCGATAAACGGCACAAAGTTCTCAATTGGAATAAAGTATTCCTGCAAAATATCAGTGTCTTTTGTTGAATAATATTCCAAAAACTTAATAGGCGGACGCATTGCATTGTTCCTGGTAACCACTTCAGAATGGATCGCTTGTTTTTGCAATTCCCAGCGAAGCTCTTTAGCCCCTTCCCTTGACAAATCAAAAAGCAGCTTATCACGCAATACATCTTCCTCATCCTGCAATTCATACGTTTCAGGCTGCTTATCTGTTTTCACATATTCAACAGAGTACAAATCGGTCAATAGACTTTCAGGCGCTATTGACAAACGTGCAAAATGCAAGCCGACTGCGGGATTATTTTTTATATTTCTAAAGAAGAAATCAAGATATTCCCCATAATCCATGAACTGCACCCTTGATTCATATACTGAATTATCCATCAATTCAAGATCAACATCAAGAATAACTCCAAACAATCCATACCCGCCGATGACAAGACTGAAGAGCTCAGGATTTTCTTTCCGAGAGACATTGATTACAGACCCGTTCGGAAGCAGCAATCTGAACGCCCTGACTGTTTCAATAATTGGACCATAGTTTGGATCGCGGCCGTGCGCATTAACGCTCAACGAGCCACCAACCGTAAAAATATTTGATGACTGCATTACTTTAATTGAAAGATTATAGGGATTAATTGCTTCCTGAATCTGCGCCCATGTTGCGCCGCTCTGCACCGTGATTTGTTTATTAAGAACGTCTATTGCAAGAACTTTATTGAAGTTAAGCATATCTAAAACAACCGAATCATCATAGAAAACATGGCCTCCCTGACTGTGTTTTCTACCTGCGATTGACACTTTCAATCCATCTTCCTGCGCCTTGAGAACTGCATTTTGAAGTTCAAATACCTCATCATGACTAACTATCTGATGAACTGTTGTCGGATTAAGCCTGCTCACATCGTTCATTATCAATTCAGACTCAGGAATGCAACCAATCAAGAGAAAAAAGAGGGTGAAAAAGAATTTGTTCATTTTGGCACGTTTAAAGTACGCGTAGTATCCCGCACGGTCGTACGCCACTCAAAGAGCTTTGCACGAGGGTCAGTCTTAGGATAAGGCATATGCAAACATTTCACATGAGTATTTGCAACAGTCTTGAAACCCTTTGCACGAGCATCAACAAAAAAAGCCATATCCTCTCCACCAGAAACAGAATTATTGAAAGTGCGCAAGTCAACAGCCTGAAGAACCTTTCGAGAAATAAGAGTGCAGCCAAAACCAGCCGCGCCAACCTCCATAACTTTAGGCACTGCAGCGCCCTCATAAGTGAACTGCTGGCATTGACCATCACCAAGATCTTTGAAGAGCACGGGTGCGATGACAGGCCTGCCATCAATCATGAACGTGTTCAAATACGCGCCAGCAACAACATCAGCACCCTTCGTAGCAAGCAAGTACGCCAGCGCACGCGAAGGAATCATCACATCACTATCAACAAAAAACAAATAATCATAATCGTTCTTCAAAGCGTACTCGCGAAGATACTTCCTGCCATTGACAATCTTCTCAATACGATTAGAGGCAGGCTTTGGGTCTTCAACAGCATTAAACTGCTTCGACTTAATCAAAGTAGCATAAGCAGACTCGCCGTTGTTGACTACAAACAATACGTCTGCCTTGACAGTCTGCTTTGAAAGACACATCAAAAAATCATCAAGACAATAACGCTGCTTGCCGTACGTCACAACCCCGATTAAAACTTTCATAAAGCTGAATTTAACACTCCCATTTTAATGCTTTTCGCTATTCAGGACCAAAAACACTCTTGAAAAAACTGTGAACCCTGTCGAGAATTCTATCACGCGTTTTATTACGCTGATAATCATTCTCATCACCAGAAGGCATCAGAAAAGGAACATGGCCGTCCTCAGGCTTGTTCAAACAATGATTCAATCCTGCAACAACACCGGAATCATCCCACGCAGAAGGCGCGCCAGGCTCGCCATGACGCGGATACGGGAATAACTTCCTCAAACGCTCCATGCAATACCAATAATGATTTTGCTTATGAGTTCCAAGAACCTTATCGTTATCAGACAACATAAAACCAACATAAGAACGCGGAAAACCCTCACAATCATCAGAATGAAAGTTAGCCATATCGCCAGTAGTCTGAATAACATAACGCTGATGGAAACCATGCTCTTTTCTCCAGCCAGACATTGAATTAAGCAGCCAGTCAAGAGGAAACAAAGGCAAACTGGCATAATGCAAAGTCCTTATTAGAGCACGCATTCCCGAGCTGAAACTATCAATTCCCAAACACGGCTCAATCATGTAAATGCCGGCCAAAGGCTTGCCCTTGGCAAACATCCTGTATGCAACGTCAACAGCAACACGACAACCAATAGAATGCGCGAGAATAGCAGCAGGACGCTTTTCCTCCTTGTCAATAATCGCTTCCAAATCATCAGCAGCTTTTTCAACGCTGAACTTACCAGGAGAATTTCCGTGGCCTCTTTGATCGTAAGCAATAATGTTCAAATTCTCTGAAAGAGGGTCAAGCAACGGCTCATAATCCTTCCAGCGAGCGCTCAAACCGTGCAAGAAATAAACAGAGCCAAGACATTCACCGCTGGTTACTGAAACACCCTCAATAGAGTAATTCTCAACTTCAGGCGTATATTCAACTCCCCGCAAAGTGATATTGCTTCCCTGAAAAGTCCTCGAAACCTTAGTGGCCATGAAAGCAATGATTGAGCACAAGTTATTAAGAATTTCTGTTTTTTCACCACTTTTCAGAAGTTATTTGATAATTATTTTATATATACAAGTTAATTTGTTTTCGTCAAAAAGTTTAAATAATAACCACGGCTATAGAAAATAAATCAAAAAGGGGCTAATAGGATGGGGCGAATTACAAAAGTTAGAAAGCGAGACGGCAGCATAGAGCCATTCCAGCAACAAAAGATAGAAACCGCCATCAGCAAAACAATTTCTTCAGTAAAAAGAAAAGAAAACGGGCTCTCAAAAAAACTTGCGGCACAAGTCGTAAAAGAACTAGAAAAACACTTCACGCCAAAAGTCATACCAGCAGTAGAAGACATACAAGACATAGTAGAAGAAGTACTGATCAAAAGCAAACTAACAGACGTAGCAAAAGCATTCATACTCTACAGAGCACAACACAAAGAAATACGCGAGTTCAAAACATTCCTAGGAGTACGCGACGAATTAAAATTAACTTCAAACGCAATCAAAGTGCTCGCATCACGATATTTGCTACGCGACGACAAAGGAAATATTACTGAAACGCCCGCGCGATTATTCAGAAGAGTAGCAAAAGCAGCAGCACAAGCAGACGCACTATACAAAAAAGGAGCGTTGAAAAAAACAGAAGACGAATTCTACGAAATAATGGCAAACCTAGACTTCATACCAAACACTCCAACACTAATGAACGCAGGAGCACCACTAGGACAACTATCAGCGTGCTTCGTAATACCAGTCGGAGATTCACTCGCTGAAATCTTTGACGCGGTAAAATACACGGCACTAATACACCAATCAGGCGGAGGAACAGGATTCTCATTCTCGCACTTAAGGCCAAGAGGAGACATAGTCAAAAGCACAAAAGGAGTAGCATCCGGACCAATAAGCTTCATGAGAGTATTCGACATGACAACAGAAATTTTGAAACAAGGCGGAAAAAGAAGAGGAGCAAACATGGGAATCCTCAAATACGACCATCCAGACATAATTGAGTTCGTTACAGCTAAAAGCAGGGAAGACATGCTCCAAAACTTCAACATATCCGTAGCAGCAACAGACCAATTCATGAACGCAGTGCTCAAAGAAGACGATTACGACTTAGTAAACCCGCACACAAAACAAAAAGTCAAAACAATAAACGCAAAAGAAGTGTTTGACCTGATTGTTGCAAACGCGTGGAGAACAGGAGACCCGGGGCTCATATTCATCGACGAGATAAACAGGAAAAATCCAACAGCACAAACAGGGCAAATCGACAGCACAAACCCCTGCGGAGAACAACCACTACACCCATACGAAAGCTGCAACCTCGGAAGCATCAGCCTGACCAACATGCTCAAAAACGGCAAAATGGACTGGGACAAGTTCAAAAAAACAATTCACACTGCAGTCCATTTCCTAGACAATGTTATTGACGTCAACAAATACCCAATACAACAAATAGAACAAGTCACCAAAGCCAACAGGCGCATAGGACTAGGCGTGATGGGATTCGCAGAGCTGTTAATTAACATCGGAATACCATATGATTCAGACAAAGCAATACAATTCGGCGAGAAATTAATGAAATTCTTGAACGAAGAAGCAAGAAAGGCAAGCAACAAACTAGCAGAAGAAAGAGGAAGCTTCCCAAACTACGAAAGAAGCATATGGAAAGCAAAAACAAAAGCGACACGCAATGCGACTGTGACGACAATAGCACCAACAGGCACGATATCAATCATCGCAGGAGCAACATCAGGAATAGAGCCACTATTCGCAGTCTCATTTGTCAGAGACGTAATGGAAGGCACGCATTTGCTAGAAGTCAACCCTTCCTTTGAACGAATCGCACGCAAAAGAGGATTCTACTCCAAAGCACTAATGATGAAAATCGCCAAGTCTGGAAAAGTCACAGGAATGAAAGAAGTGCCAAAAGACGTTCAGCGATTATTCAAGACGGCGCTAGAAATAAAACCAGAAATGCACGTCAAAATGCAGGCAGCATTCCAAAAGTTTTGCGACAACGCAGTAAGCAAAACTGTAAATTTACCAGCAAACGCGACACCACAAGACGTCAGGAAAGCATACTTGCTCGCTTACAAGCTGAAATGCAAAGGAATCACAATCTACAGGTATGGAAGCAAAAAAGAACAAGTTCTCTACATCGGCAAAGCGCCAGACGAAATAGTCTCAGCAAAATCAGAATACGCAGGCGGGCACATCTGCCTAGAATGCATGTACTAAATCACTCTTCTTCCTTCTCTTCCTCAGAATCCTCAGCAGCAACCTCTTCATCCTGATGCTGTTTGTCCTCGTGCTTGAAAGTATCGCGCTTCTCAATATCTTCCCACAAGTCCTGCACTTCCTTCTTATGCTTCTCCTTATGCTCTTCAGACATGCCGGTATAGACGATATATAAGGTATTTAAAGGTTGCTAAACCCATAATAGTCAAACAATTTTGAGTCAGCCAATACAGAGAAAACGCTTATTGGGAAGGGGCACTTTTGAGTCAAATGTCAAGAACCACCAACATATGATAATGAGCGTGGTGGTTCTTGAGCACGCTCGGAAACCTCAACTTCAACAAACAAAATGAAGAAAGTGGTTTCCGGCAGAGGTTTCCGACGTATGAGCTTGCAAAAAACAATAAAGAACAGGTGGGACAAGAGAGGCAATACTGGAAAGAACTTCCAAACAGTAGCCAAAGCGCTGAAAGGAAAAGACCAGGCAGGGCTTACAAAATTCTTCAACAGAATACACGGCTACATGGACGATGCCGGCATCAAAACAGGCCAAACGCTTGACGTAAGAGTAGCCTCATGCCTGCCAACATCAGAAGACAAAGAATACAAATGCCAGAACTGCGGGAAAAAAGGACTCAAACACGCAACAAGACTAACTTATCACGTTAATGACACACCACTTCTTCCAAAAGACGTAGGAGAAAGTTTTGGCAACGAGTGCTTTTCAATTGTAACATACGTAGCAGAAGCAGGAAAACGCGCAGACTTTGAAATGCCCAAAAAAGACGAAAGGGCACGACAAGAAAACATAGAACGCTACAGCAAAGTAACCCTCACAGCAGACCAGCTCGACAAAAAAGCAGTCAGAAAACTCAGACAAGCAGGAATAGACCCGAGCAGAACAAGAATACCTGCAGACAAGGCAGACAACATACAAAAAGCAATAGCGCGCGGAGACCTGTCAGTACTAGACGGCATAAAAGGATGCAGCGACCTAGTAGGATGGGGAATAAGAGAATTCAACAACATAACAGATGAAAACGTAAAATACACAGCAGCACTCTTCAAAACAAAACAATTCAGCAGAGTAACACCAGAACAATGGAACGAGTTCAAACTCTACGCGTGGCAGTACAGAAAAGTCGGAGCAGCAGAAGAAATCAGCGATTTGAAAGACGACATAGAATACTGGATGGAAATCAGCAAAAACACGCCAGAACACCTTGACAAACTAGTGAAAAAATACGAAACAATCGACCTCAAAAAACAATTAATCCCAATCAAACTCTTTGACAAAGCAGAATGGGAAGACTTAACCCTTGAAACGCTGCTTTACAACAGGCAAGAAATAACAAAAGCGCAATCACGAGCTCTAAGAAGAACAATCCCAGGACTCGAACGAAGAAGGATAGAACACAACAGGAAAACAATAGAACAATACTGCGGCACAAACGAGTTCAAAACAATACTTGAGAATCTGGAAACAAAGTACGCAGAAGTAAAATCAGCATTTGCAGCAGCATATACCGCAGGAGTAAAAGAACCGGACAACGCATGGAAGCACAGCTACAAACGCCTCAAAAAAGCATTCTTTGAAACAAAAGAAAAAGTCGAGCAAACAGGCGACACAATAAGCCTCAGAGAAATAGTCCTCAAATACACGCCAATGCGCAAAGCAGACGAAACAGCCAGAACACTATACATTGAGGGCAAAAAACTGGAACTGGCGAAAAGACTTGGAGAAGAAATCCTAAGAAGAGAATACTTAGTTCTCAACTCCAACGAAAAACTCGACAAACTGCTAAACGGGGCGCTAGAACTCGACAAGCCAACAAGAGAAGGCAGAAGAAGAATAGAAAAAACAGGAATGAGCAAAGGCACGATAAGAAAACTCATAGAAGACGCCAAAGAATCAGCACAACACGGAATAATCCAAACAAAATACGTACAACCAGAAAAAGACAGGTACACAAAAGCGGAAATTCCAAGCATGCTCGAAAGAGCACTGGAGCTGACAGCAGATTACGAAAAAGACGACACAACGCAACAACAAATCAATAGATTCAAACTCCTAGAAAACGAATTAGGAGTCAAAATAGTTGACGTCAGAGCATCAGATGGAAGAGCTGCAACAAGAAAATCGGACCCAAGGCTAAAATTACAAACATTCGACGGCAAAACATATTACAGCCCAGAACAAAGAAAAGCAATCGATAACTTGTTCAAATCATCCCTGATACCAGAAAAACTCAGAACAGGAAACGTGGCAGAACTCAAGAAAACAATAGAAACCGTCCAAAAATACCACACAGAGAACAAAACATACACAAACAATCTCAGCCACTTAAGATACGGAGGCGGAAACCCCGAAAGCGCACAATTCCTCCGCGTAGAAATGCCCACACCACGAAAATACGCAGTAACACAGCCAAACATTGACTGGTACGTGCAAGAAGCAGGAAAAATAAGCAAAGGAGAATACCAGCCCATAACTCCCGAAACCAGACGCAAACTCCAAGTACTCACACAAAAGCAAAAGAGAGACTATATCAGCGTTGGCCTCAAAGACGAAACCCTTGACACAATACTCGCAGATGAGAAATCACTTCTAAGCCAAGACCTTGTAAAAGCAATAGACAAAAAATACGAAGAATATGTACAACAAGCACGAGGCGTACGAGTAAACAACAGGCGACTAAGAGGTCTCGGCTACGACGTGGACGAGCTCATAAAAAGACTCCAAAAAATCAAAAGAAAACATCCAGAGTTCAAGATAATCGAAAAATACGGCGCATACACGTATGCAACACCCGTGCAGGAAGCACTAAGCACGCTTCAAAGAAACAGCCAGCACGGAAAAGAATACATCAAAAAACTATACGAGTCAACAAAATCCGCACACTTTGTCCTAACACAAGGCAAAGAAATGTATGAAAACGCGCAAAACAGCCGCTTCGACTTTGTAGCAACCTGCGACCTAAAGGACGCTGACAAGAACGAGCACAGGCTAAAAGCAGCATTCGGACCCAAAAGAAACGACAAAAAAGCATTGATGCTCTGCAACACACGAGGAGAGGAAAAAGTTGGAAATGAAATCCTGCCCCAATACACTTGGTTTGGCACGAACAGGCAAAGAGATGACTTTGACAAAATCTGCGCAAGAGCAGAAAAAATGGGCAACATATACATCAGGATAATGGATGCAAGACAATAAATGTGTCATAGTGTTTTTAAATAAGCAAAACATATTCCACTTATGCGACTCCGTGACCTCGTACTCGCAGCAGGACTGCTCATACCCGGATGCCAGACGCCTTCTGAATCAGTGCCACCAAAGCAAGCACAACAAAGCGTGGACAATATCGTCAAAGATGCACTAACTTATTTCCAAAACAAACAATACGCAAAAGCACAAGGACTACTCGAACAGCACAAACAATACCAAGTACTGAATAATTCTGACATCAGCCCATCAGCAAGATGCCTGCTCGCGCTGACCTACTCAATGACGTGGAAGTTCAGCGATTCAGAAACACAATTCTGGGCAGTAATGCACGAGTACAAAAGAAACACGTACATAGCAGACCAAGTAGGAACAGAATTCTCAGAATTCTTCAAAACACAACAATACCAAGACCTTGAAAAAATGCTAAAAGCATACGCAAGATCATATCAAAGACTCAACGGAGTGCTCGGATTCCTCAAAGTTGCACAGCGCGATTACGTGCAAGCAGCAGACTGCTTTGCGCTAGCAGCACCCCACTTTGACGAAAAACTCGTGCAGGAATTCAGGTCGTCATTTGCCATGAGACAGGAACAAGCAAGAGCGCAAAACGACTGCGCGACAATGAGCGGCTACTCCGCGATTCTCAACGCGATAACGCCACCAGCAACAATACAAAAATGAAGAGAAAAGAGGAAATTTGGGCTCCAAAACTCGGGCCAACACTAGCAGGACTAGTTCTATCCGCATGGCTGACAATACCCTCAGCAGAAGCACGAGAAGAACCCATACCCGCAGGAACGCCAACACAACAAGCACAAATACTAATCGAACAAGGAAGGACAGAAAAAGCAAACGAAATACTATACACTCAGGAAAAAATCTGGCAGCAACACAGCCCGAAATACAAAACACCCGCGAAAGAAAACATACTCAGAATAATAGCAGCAGCAGACAACATAGGAGTTCTCGACTATTTATCCGGAGACCTCGAATACAAAACAAGAGAAATACAAAAAAGATTTCAAGAAGTCTTAACCACATTTGAAGAACGGCCGGTAGAAACACTATACACGCTAAGGCCAGAACTCAGGGAAACCTTCAAAACGAGAACTTACAAAAAACTAAGCAAGAAATTAGACGACCTGGCAGAAGACAACATCCAAGCAAGAGCAGGAAGATTCTTCACATCACTATTAGAAGCAAATTATGAAAAGACTGTGAGCGATTTAGGATTCTTAGCACTACAATACCCTGACAAACAGGAAAAATATACAGAGACGTTCACAAAACTGGCAAATTACGCGCACAAACAATCAATACAACTCGAGATTTACACGAGCTGGGCAAAAAACAAGGACAAAACAGCAGCAGAAATACTAGAAAAAGAACAACACAAGCTCGCAAAAGACTACAGCACATTCATGCGATTACTCTACGTGCTGGACTGGGACGTGCATGACACAATAAAACAAGAACACGAACAATCACACAACAAAATCGTGAACGAAACAAATCCGGACAAATATAAAGAAATAATGAGAAACCTAAGATGATTTAAGAAACAGTTTTTTCCATCCAATAAGAATGCTCACTTTCTATTTCTTCAACAACCTGAAAACCGAGTCTGCTAAATATCCTTATAGCGGGATTTGATCCGAATACCTTGCCCCGCATTAGCTTGAGTCCACGCATACGCGCTTCTTCCTCAATGCGTTGAAGCAATACACCACTAATAGGCTTGGAACCAGGCACAACTTGAACATTTCGCACATACAACGCACTTGCATTTTGCCTAATTAAATCGACATCATAAAATGCCACAACCTTGCCATCCTTTTCGCAAATGGTAATCCTTTCTGGCCTAAACCCAGTATCAAACTTCTCACGAGACCAGCCCTCAGAAGTAAACCGTTGAAAATAATCCGACATGTTTTTTGACATAATAGAATACAGAATTTCCCTATCAGACTCAGCAGCAGACCTAAAAGAATACATAACTATCTTGACGAGTCAGCCTGTCTTTCAATCTCGCCCTTCTTAGAAATTGCCAAAGACTTAGCGTCAAGCCTGAAAGCGCCGATAATCTCTTCAGCAAGAGCGTCCTCAACACTGGTCTTCTTGTTAAAACACCTTTCGTAAGCGCCCTGAACAAAATAACGCAAGGCAACATCCACACGCCTCTGAGGCGCGCAATCAGTAGCCTTAGGATAACGAGCGCCACCATACTCAATCGTAACAATCTCCTCACGAGGAGCAGCATTCTCCAAAGCCTTAACGAAAACTTTGACAGGATTCTCCTTGGTTCTCTGCTCAACAAGCTTGAAAGTGTCAAGAACAATACGGTAGCTCAAAGCGCCCTTTCCAGTAGTGTGGCCTGAGCTTCTCAAGTGCTTCTTCGCCTTGTGTCCCGGAATCATAACTTTGTTAATCAAACGCTCAACAATGAAAACCTTAGACTTGTGGAATTTCTTGCCGGCATAACGCGCGCCAGTCTTAGGAACATAACGAGCGTCAAGAGTAATATACCTCTGCAAGCCCATGTCATCAACCTTGATTCCTTCAACAGTCCACTTGTTAAACGCAAGAATACTCATTTACGCGCCTTCTCAATCCTGCCCTTCAAAAGAGCAATCAAACTCTGATCATTAACCTTGATAACCTGCCATCGAACACCAGGAATGTCACCCTTGGATTTTCCCTGACAACCGCCAATGCTCTCAATAAAAACCTCATCGTGCTCGTCAATAAGCTTCTGAGCACCAGTGCCCGGCATAAAAGCAGTAACTTGCCTGCCATTCTTAACAAGCTGGACACGGCAGCACTTTCTCATAGCCGAGTTAGGCTGCTTAGCCTCAAGCTGAACTTTCTCAATCACGATACCCTTTGCCTGAGAAGCACCCTCCAACGGGTCTGCCTTCTTTTGCAACTGAAGAATTCTTCTAATGTAATTACCATCGCGCCACCTACCAAAATGCCTGCGCCTCTTCAACGACTTTCCAGTGTTCAAACCGTTTGATTTCCTGCCCATTTAAACAACTCTAATCTCCTTAATAGGAAAATAACGCTTCACAATCTCCTCAAACAAGCGAAGATTCGAAGCCCCACGACCTATCAGCAAGCCACGGGTTTTTAAATCTTTCGCAGAGAGCAATATGGTCGCTTCCTGCAATTTTGCCTCCTTCAACTCCAAAGGAGCCACCACGTTCTTCACAAACTGCAAGACATCAGTATGAAACTCAACAATCTTAACCCTCTTCTTGACCTTGTTCTCCAAACTTCTAACATGCTGGCCTCCCTTGCCAACAGCCTTGCCAACCTCGCCCTCATGAACGATAAAAATTATCTGCTCATCAGAAGAAACACAATCCTTGACATGGGCGCCCGTCACCTGCTCGAACAACGCAATCATCTGCATTGTCTGCATGTCAAGAACTATCTTAGTCATGCCGTAACGCCAACAACAGAAATCGCAAAAGGCTTCCTGCACATAACGCCGATCTCATCGTTCGTCTGCGCAATCACAACACACTCAACACTGCCAAGCCTGCAATAACGCTCCACATCAGTTCTCACACTCGGATCACAGTTAGAAGCCAAAACGACCTTCTTCAACTTCCCCCGTCTTAAAAACTTCAAAGTCTCCCCAGTACCAAGAATCAACTTTTCAGACGCCAGCAGCTTTTTCAATTCCGCAACAATATCACTATCAACTTTTGCCATCTTACTTCTTCTCCTTCACGATTTTTGTAATCAAACCAGGAAGGCCAGTGCCAACAGGAACAGGCTGGTTAAGCATAACGTTCTCAACAACACTGTTCAACTGGTCAACCTCGCCCTTCAAAGCAGCATTAATAATATGCTTAATCGGAGTTTCAAATGACGCACGAGCAAGTACTGAAGCCTTCTCGCTGACAACTCCATAACGAGTAATACCCTTTATTTCACCGCCAGCAGTCATCGTATCAGCAACAAGCATGATATGACGAATGTCAACGTTAAGACCCTGTGTTTCTATGACCTTGAAAACCTCATCCATAATAGCCTGCCTTGCAGCCTCAACACCAAGAACTTCCGCAATCTCGTGAATATCATTTGTCGACGTCCTTTCAGTGTCAACAAAATCAAGCTCGAATAATTTCTTCAAGTTGCTGCCCGCAGTAATAATAATGAACTCTTCCTTTCTCTTAACCGGCAGGATTTGTGAAACTCCCTTGATACCCTTAACGTAAACTTCCTTTGCCTTCTCCTTCAGCCTGTACAAAGCATTCAACCCTTTGTCATCATCCTTGCCCTTAAGCTTCAAAACAATAGCGCCATCCTCAGCCTTAACAGAAGCATCACTTGCAAGACCCTTCTCAACAGCTTTTGCGAGAACAGCAGGAGTAATATCAAGCTCTTTCATCTTCTCAGAGTTAAGTTTGAGGTCAATCTTCAAATCAACAATGTTCATGCCATACTCAGTAACAATCTCGCCAAGCTTCGTCTCCTTAATCTGCAAAGCGACCTCCCTGATATCCTTGCCCTTATTGTAAGGAGCCTTCAAGAAAATCTCCATCTGAGGAGTAGTAATAGACTTCCTGCCGTCAAGAATCTCAATAATACGGGGCAATCCCATCGTAACGTTCATCTCTGCAACACCAGCGTAGTGGAAAGTGTTCAACGTCATCTGCGTGCCCGGCTCGCCAATACTCTCAGCGCCAACAAGGCCAACAGCCTCGCCAGCATCAATCTGAGCAGCAAGAAACTCCTCATAAACCTTCTGAGCAACCTTCTTCAACTTGCTCGAAGGGCACTTTTCCTCAATCTCCTGCAAAAGCTTTGGAGGAAGCTTGTCTTCATAATCCTTTAATTCTGAGTGTACCATTTTTTCACCTAGTTCTCATTGATAATGCGCTGAATGTCAATCTTACCGCTCTCTGAACGCGCAACATCGATTCCATCCTCGCCATAAGCGAACTGGATAATCCTGCCGCTCGCATCCCTGACAGTGCCATCATACTCAACTCTCAAGTCCTGCATAGCGTTAGCCAATCTTCTGTACAAGTAGCCTGACTTAGGAGTACGCAAAGCAGTGTCCATAAGAGCGTCCCTTCCCGTTATTGCATGGAAGAAGAACTCTTTCGGATTAATACCCTGCTTGAAACCATGAATGATAAAGCCTCTTGCTTCAGGAGACAAGTCATTCTTCTTAAAACAGCTCAAAGTTCTCTCCTTGTAACCCTTCTCAATACGCTTACCACGCATAGCCTGCTGCCCAACGCAAGCGCTCATCTGAATCAAAGATGTTATGCTTCCTCTTGCGCCTGACAAAATCATAACAGCAGCATGATTCTTATCCTGAACGAAACCCTTGATGATTTGGCCGCAAGCGTTTCTTGCCTTGTTCAAACGCTCCAAAATCTTCAATTCCAAAGTTTCCCTCATAGTCCTTCCAGGGAACACTTCCAACTGGCCGTCCTTGAAATTCTGAATCATCTGAGAAACATCCTCTTCAGCCTGGTGCAACAACTGGTCAATCTGGTCGCGAGCTTCCTGAGGCAAGTCCTCATCAGCAATACCAGTGCTGAAACCATGCATCAACAAATGCTCAATGCCCAGCCTCAAAATCTGGTGAAGAATCTTAATCGTCTTAGCAGGGCCGTACTTTTTGTGCAAGCTTCTCAGAAGAAGACCTTCGCCCTCTCCACCGATTGCCTTAGTATCAATAACACCTTCAATCAGAGTACCTTTCTTTATGACGACCTTCTCGCCAGAACGAGTAGCTCCCTCGTAATCAAAATCGTCTGGAAGAAGAACGCTGAAAACTTCTCTTCCAGTAACCTGCTTCTTTGAAGGCAATCTGCTAAAGTCAGTAATTCCAACGTTAGCCAAAATCTGCGAAGCCTGCTCAGGATTCAACAAGCCATGCTTTGACAACAAATAATTGCCAGAGATTGCGTCCTGAATACAGCCAATAACAGAAAGGCCATACCTTGGAGAGATAAGCTGGGTCTGAACCTGCATCAAAATCTCAGCCTCAGCACGCGACTCCTCAGTCTGAGGAATGTGCAAGTTCATCTCGTCACCGTCAAAATCAGCGTTATACGGGTTGCAGACTGCCGGGTTGAGGCGCAAAGTCCTGCCAGGCAAAACTTTCACACGGTGGCACATCATGCTCATCCTGTGCAAAGAAGGCTGTCTGTTGAAAATCGCGATGTCGCCGTCCAACAAATGACGCTCGACGATATAACCAGGCTGCAATTCTTCCAAAGAAGCTTCCTTAGTCTCCTCAGTAATCTTTTTCTTCTTGCCATCAGGCCTTACAATATAGTTAGCGCCCGGATACTTGCCCGGACCATTCTGGACAAACTTCTTCAAATAAGCCAAGTTCCACTCGTTAACAGTCTCAGGAACAGTTAGCTTTGTAGCAATAAGCTTAGGAACACCAACCTCGTCCAAGCCAAGCATCGGGTCAGGAGAAATAACAGTACGAGCGCAGAAGTTTGTTCTTTTACCAGCAAGATTGTGCCTGATACGGCCTTCCTTGCTCTTAATTCTCTCAGTAATTGTCTTCAAAGGCTGGCCAGAACGATGCCTTGCAGGAGGCAATTGCGCAATACTGTTATCAAAGAAAGTTGTAACGTGATACTGCAACAAGTCCCACAAGTCCTCAATAATAATTTCTGGAGCTCCGGCATTAATGTTTTCAAACAATCTCTGGTTAATTCTAACAATATCGCCAAGCTTGTGCGTCAAGTCATCTTCTGAACGCTCACCGCTTTCCAAAGTAATAGAAGGCCTGACAGTGACTGGAGGAATCGGCAAGACAGTCAAGACCATCCACTCAGGACGCGCAGTCTTAGGATTAAGACCAAACACTTCAATGTCCTCATCAGGAATCTTCTCAAACCTTGCACGAATCTCAATAGGAGAAATACGCTTGTCACCCTCTATAAACGTGGTAGGCTTTTCAATAGAAATCTTAGCCTGCTTAGCCTTGCAATGCGGACACTTACCGCCAGACTTAGAACTGTCAATCAAAGCCTTAACAGCAAGCCTTCTGGCTTCTGGGCCTTCCTCGGTCTCAATTTTATCAAGATGAGCTTTTGCTTTCGCCCATTTCTCCTGAGCAACCATCAACTTACCGCACTCACGGCAAGAAGTTCTCAGCAACAATTGGATAATTCTAACATACTTCACATGAATAACAGGCCTTGCTAATTCTATGTAACCAAAATGACCAATACATTCCTTCAACTTGCTGCCACAAGTCTTACATCTAAGACCAGGGTCGATGACTCCCAAACGAACGTCCATCAAACCGCCGTCAACAGGATAACCCTCTTTATCGTAGAGTTCAGGCGTAACAATCTTTGCTGACGCCATCTTCTTAATCATCTTAGGACTAAGAACGCCAAACACGACACTAGAAACCTGCTTGTAAACATAATGCTGGACAGCTTCCATGCGCTCTCTTGAAAACTGCTGCTTCTCTATCTTTTCTTCAACAACAGGAGCTTCGGCTTTTTCTTCTACTTTCTTCTCAACAATCTCTTCCTTCACAGCCTCGGCTGCTGGAACTTCCGCTGTTTCTTCCTTTTTCTTTCTAGCCATTTTTTCCTCAATACTTATTCTTCAACTGCAATCTTGGATAAATACCCAAGCTCTTGAACTCATCCAAGATAAGCTTGAACGCGTATGAAATCTCAATATCACTGATTTCCACATTCTCACCGCAAATTGGACAATAACGCTTGTCCTTGAACGCGTCATAAATAGCAATAATGCCGCAACCCTCGCAAACCGGAACAACAGTCTTGTCAGAATCAAATCTTTCCTTCAACAGCAAGCTTGCACCATGCGCGACAAAAGTATCCTTTTCCATCTCCCCCAATCTTAGACCGCCTTCCTTTGCACGACCTTCTGTAGGCTGTCTTGTAAGCAACTGGATAGGACCCCTTGCTCTTGAGTGAATCTTGTTAGCAACCATGTGCTTCAACTTCAAATAATACATGTTGCCAACATAAATTTTAGCCTCGAAAACTTCTCCAGTAACACCATTATACATAGTCTCAGTACCCTTCTCATTAAAGCCAAGCTCACCTAATTGCTTCCTAATAACGGCTTCAGGCTCTCCAGAGAAAATAGTACCATCAATAATCCTGCCGCCAAGAGCAGCAGTCTTACCGCCAACCAACTCAATCAAGTGAGAAATCGTCATACGAGAAGGAATACCGTGAGGCGAAAACAACAAGTCAGGAATAATACCAGAAGCACTGAAAGGCATATCTGCCTGAGGAACAATCAAGCCAACAACTCCCTTCTGACCGTGACGAGAAACGAACTTGTCACCAATCTCCGGAATTCTTTGATCACGCAGTCTAACCTGGACTAATTTGTTGCCTTCCTCATTCTCGGTTAAACAAACAAAATCGACAACACCCTCTTCGCCATGCCTTAGCGTGACTGAACTTTCTCTTCTTATGTTTGAAGCCAAGCTGTACTCTTCCAAATTAGACAAGAATCTGGGAGGAGAAGTCTTGCCAATAATAACGTCTTCTTCCTTAACAGTCGCTTCAGGATAAACAATACCATCGCCTTCCAAGAACCTGTAATCTCTTTCAGACTTGTAACCCTTAACGTCCTTGTCAGGAACGCCAACAGAGTCCATCAAACCACCAGAGTATCTCAATTCTTCAGTAACTGCCGGCCTGAAATAAGTGCTTCTGCCAAATCCTCTTTCAATAGAACCCTTGTTGATGATGACCGCGTCTTCCATGTTGTAGCCCTTATAGCTCATAATTGCGACAACAATGTTCTGACCGCTCGGGTGAGCGCTGTAATCAGAAAGCTCATGCATCATAGTCTGCACGAGAGGCATTTGAGGATAATGCAGCAAGTTAACGTCCATGTCCATACGCACAGGATAGTTTCCAGCATACAAGCCAATAGACTGCTTCAAGTTTCTGCTACCAATAATAAGACGTGCTGACTGAATGTAATCACCATACGGAATAAGGCCGGTAACAATGCCAAGCATTGCCAGCGGAGAAATTTCCAAATGAGAATGTTCAGGAGTCAATTCCTGATCAGAGAAAGCAATCAAACAATTCTCTTCCTCAGCAGCGTCCAAGAACTCAATAATACCCTGGTCGACCAAGTCGCCCCATGTGATTTCGCTTTTTTGAAGCTGCTTAACGTGCTTGTCAGTCAAAGCAGGCATTCCGCCATTAACAACAATCAAAGGACGCCTGCAACGGCCCCTTGCGCTTTCAACAAAAACGCGGTCCAACACTTCATCAAAATAAACGTTAACGTTAGACGAGAGAGCGCCAGAACGCCTGTCCTGCTTGATATGGTTTACAAACTCCTGAGAGTTATCAACATCGCCGACAAACTTTCCGTTAAGGTAAACTTCACTCATCTTCATCTCACCGTCTTCAAGCCAGCTGACTTCAACTGCTTCAAAACATCAGCCTCAGGAGTATCATTGCTCACAGTAGCAAGCATGCTGAAATTCTTTCTCAGACCAATATTAGTACCCTCAGGGGTCTCTGAAGGACACAATCTTCCCAAATGCGTAGCGTGCAATTCTCTAGCCTCAAAGTTTTCCTGAGAAGCGTTCAAAGGAGAAACAACTCTTTGTAAATGTGAGAGAGTATTCAAGAAGTTCAATCTCTGAATTCTCTGCGAGACTCCTTTCCTTCCACCAACCCAGTTGCCGGTTGCCATTGCGCTGTAAATCCTGCTCGTCAGAAGCTTGTCTCTTATGATTACCTTAATGCTTGGGAACTTGCCACGCTTGACAATACGCTGGAAGTTATACAACAAGTCGCCAATCAAGACTTTCAAGTTCATCCTGAACAAGTCAGCAAGCAAGTCGCCTGACATCTTAATCCTCTTATTAGAATAGTGATCTTTGTCATCCAAGTCGGCCTCTCCACGGCTGACAATAATGTACTTCTTCAGCATCTTGCACAAATTATAAGCCTTGAACAAGCGATCTTCTTTCTTCGTTCCAATATGAGGCATCAAATATTTATCAATAAGCTCAATCATCCTTTCCAGCCTAATTTCTCTCGTTTGAGTAATACCTATCAATTTTGCAATAGCATCCATCGCGTCATCAGGGTTTTTCACATCAACATGCTCAAAAAGATTGATAAGAATTTCATCATACTGCTTGTCCTTGCTGATAAACTGCATGATTTCCTCGTCCTTCACCATGCCCAACGCTTTCAAAACAAGAACAACAGGAACACGCTTCACCCTCGTGAAACTCAAATAATACATGCCGTCCTTCATTCTCTCAACAGTGTGAGGAATCTTGTAAGAACCCTGCTCGCTAAACAGCTTGCCAACAAACGCTGAAACCCCGCCCGAATCCTCATCAACAAGGAAACGGTTAGCACCAAGATCCTCAATGTTAACAAGAACCCTTTCAGTACCGTTAATAATGAAATAACCGCCTGGCTCGTCAGGATCTTCGCCCTTCTCTATCAATTCCTGACGAGAAAGCTTGTTCAAATGACAGAAATTACTGTGCAGCATGATTGGCAAGTTACCAATCTGAGTTGTGAAACTTTCCCTCTGAACATCATTAACGTGCGCTGAAACCTCTATAAACATAGGAGCAGCATATGACAACTTTCTCAATCGCGCTTCTGCAGGGAAAATGTTACGCTTAGAACCGTCAGCCTCAGTGATTTCAGGCTTTGTAACCCAAATCTTGTCCAAACGAATCTTGAAGCTTTCCACGTTTGGCGGAATAATGGTCGGCTCAATCTCTTTGTTTTCCTCAACAATCAGATTAAGCTCTTTTTCAACAAAATGATTGAAACTTTCAATATTGGATTTTACAAAACTGTTCTCTTCAAAAAATTTCTTAATGAGAGTTTTCGCAACAGTCATGCTGAAACCCTCCTATAGAATGTAGTCTCGCCAGCAGTAGGACTCTTGCGCGAAATTTTCACAATGTCACCCTCTTTAACATCCAAATGCTGAATTGCAGGATCAGTCTTGTAAACTCTCGGAAGATTAGGCAAGTCAATAGCGTACTTTTCAAACAAGTCCTTACGCTCCTTCTCAGTAAGCTTCGAGTGCTTCGGCACAAGTTCGTGCTTGCTAACGTCAAATTTTGCTGTCATGGTGGTGTGTGAATATAACGGGCCGGACGGGACGTTCAGCTCGAGAGCGAGATGCTCACGAACATTTGAACCCGCGACCATCCGCTTTCTGTCTTACGATAAAAGGCGGATGCTCTACCAGGCTGAGCTACCGGCCCTTGATCGTGCTTCACTCATATGAAACTGATAGAGATATGAATAGAGATTCATGACAATTTGAGAAAATTTTGAGACGTTATACCCCATTGTGCGCACTACCCTGTAACAATAGAAGCTTTGGGAAAAGAGGGGGTATTTAAAGGTTTCGCTTCAAACTTTAGAAAGTTTGATCAAACGGCGCTTTTCGTTTCGGCTCAAGAAGCATTTAATCTGCTGTTTTCTTCAAAAACAGGTTTAAAACTCTTCTTTCGCCTCACGATGTCGCGCAAATCGGGTCTAGATCAGAAGTTTTTGCGAGATTGTGAAGCTGAGAGAAGAGTCTTAAACATCCTTGACGAAGGCAAGGATTTATCAAATTGCCTCTCGATGCTGAACAAGGAGCAATTTAATCAAATTTTCTTAAAATTTGACGCCGAAGCCGGGATTTGAACCCGGGTTGCAAGCGCGACAGGCTCGCGTGCTAGGCCACTGCACTACTTCGGCATGAAATTACGTTTGATATGGGCGATTTATAAATCTTATTGCACTATTCAATAAAGTCAATGCCGGCAATTGACATAATTCCCGCATATTGCCTATTGGATGTGCTAGAAAAAAGCGTTTTTTGCTTTGGAACTTCAACTGGTTTTTTCACTTCAACAGGCTTAGCATCAGGCCTGCGCATAAAACCAAGAATTTCGTCAACGGCAGCATCAATCCCCTTTCCAACTGAGATTTCTCTCTGATTATCTTTTTGAACGTAAAGACTTGAATGATAGTCCTGAAAGCAAGTATAATCAACTTTCAAGAAACAAAGAGCACTGGTTGTCGGGTGCAAAAACGAATAAGTACGAACCGACTTTGTTTCAAAATAATCAGCAATGCCCCAAAAATCGGCTTTATTAACAGCTCCCAGAAAAGCGCGCACGCGATCGGAGTCTTCACCAATAGAAGGAGGCAAAACCTTGCCAATAATCTTGAAAAACAAACCATCATAGTCGCAACTAGGGTCTTCAATCATTCCCCTCTCAAAATCTTCCTTCACTCCCATCAAACAGAAGAAATGCTGAGGGGCTTTATATCTTTTTTCGTCGACAACATGCCACAAGCAGCATTACTGTCCAAACCCTTGGTAGTCCTAATAATAGTCTTATAGCCGGCAGACATCAACTCCTTTTTAAATGCCTCAGCATACTCCTTAGAAGGGCGAACAAAATCAATGCCCGCAACAGGATTGTACATAATAAGATTGATGACAATGTGCTTGAACGGACGCAGGATTTCAGCCAATTCTTTAGCGTTTTCCAAACTATCATTAATGCCAGCGAGTAAAACATACTCTATCATCAGCGGACCGCGCTTGCAAAACGGAAATTCCCTGCACGCATCAAGAACTTCTTTAATAGAAAATTTAGTGTTGACTGGAACAATACTGCTTCTCAATACATCATTAGGAGCATGCAATGATAATGCTAGCTGGCACTGAGTATCTTTGCCAAGCTGTTTAATCTTGTCCGGCAGTCCAACAGTAGAAACAGTAATCTTCTGCCAACTCATGCCACGCTTTCTCAATTCATTAACAGTCGCGACAACAGCATCGTAATTGTGCAACGGCTCGCCCATGCCCATGAATACAACGTTAGTTATTTTTTGCTCACAAACACTCTGCATCAAGTCAAGCTGGCCGACAATCTCGTCTTTCGACAAGTTTCTAGAAAAACCCATTTTTCCTGTCGCACAAAAACTACACTTCATCGCGCAGCCCACTTGCGAGCTAATGCAGGCGCACAAAGTCCGCTTGTGATGAATGAGCACGCTCTCAACTCTCTTGCCATCATCTAACTCGACCAAAAACTTCCTAGTGCCATCCTGGGCTTTGACTTCTGAAGCGATTTTCATTTTGAATTCTTTCTTATGTACTCCTCAATTTTAATCTTAAACTGCTCCGGCTCTATCGGCTCACAACCCAAGCCTGACAAAATCTCTTTTAGCACAGGAATGTGCTTTTTGTCATCGTCAGCAAGAGCTTCCGCCTCCAGTATGTATGCGAAGTTCTCTATGTGCTGCAAAGACAAAGTATACTCAAAACCGTATAATTTGCAAACAAACTCCTCTCTTCTAGTCAACCAAGGAGGCGTATTATTGAACCCAAGCTCCCTGAGAATAGAAATCATCTTTTCGGAATCCTCATTATCCCTTAAATTCACTGAAATTTCTTTCCTTGAAAGAGCAGTTGCATCTTCATCCTTAAACACGATTTCATTTAGTTTTTCTGAGTACCTGACACGGACGTCTTTGGGCTTAAATTTTACTGTCGTGACTGCATCTTCATTTATTTTCTTAAATTTAACAGGGAGTGTTTTCCTTAGCTCAGCATGTTGCTGTTCAGTCAAAAGAGCCTTAATCTCAATCTCATGCACCATAGACGAGAAAAGGCAGAATACGACTATAAATTACTTCTTCTTTTCAGAATACGAGCAGCCAGCTTTTTCAAAACCAGCATATGTAGGACAGCCAGCTTCAGTTCTTTCAACTTCTGGCGGGCAGTTCAAAGGTGAAACGCCAATAAGGCTCAAAGGCCTTAACACCCCGTTAGGCTGCTTTGGCAAATAACCATTTGCAAGCAAAGCATTCACGACACTGCAATAACCCCAAGAAAACTTGCGGCCCTTCTGGTTGATGTCAGCAAGAGAGACAGAAACAATCCTGCTGCCCCACTTCAAATTATCAGTAGTCAACTTGCCGTCAAATTCTTTCAAAATTTGCTCAATATTCTTTAACTCATCAGCTGAGAGACTCTTGACAAAAATAGTAGAACCGTAAATCAACGGAGTTTTAGTGATTGGAGGGTTAACTGTAACTGCGTAATCACCAGCATGCTTCATACCTGAAAGAAACAAAGGAACAACTTGTTTGATTCTCTGAACATCAGAAGCGCCGTACAAAGCAGCAACTTGCGGCTCTCTAGCCAAAAATTCCTGCCCTAAAAGCGCGTTCAACGATTCAGGAGCCTCGTACTTTTCCCAGAATTCCTCATTAATTTCACGGTCAACAGTTTCAACAGGAGACTTGTCAGAGTGAATTCCTTTCTCCCAGTTCCCGCCAAGGAAGTTCAAACCATTATCGAAAAAAGGAGCCTTGTAACCAGAATCTTTCTGCTCCATAACAAAGTGCAGTTTACCTTCTAAATCTAGATGAAAAGGCAATACTGATGCACTGTGATGGTTAAAGTTCATATTAAACACCTATAGGAATTGAATAGTTCCACTATATAAACCTTTCTGTTTTTCACTACTGCCTAGTGGTTACCATGCAATTCTCCATGAGCAACAGCATACGTTGCGGCGTAAGGGCCAAGAATAACTGCCTGAGAAGAAACAGCGGTTAATGTTTTCTCAGCCATCTTGGCGTACTTCTTGTCATCAGCAACAATAGAAAGCAATCTCAACACCAGAGCGGCAAAAGCGTTCTCGTGAACAGGCTTCTTGCGCTCTTTCAGCCTACCAACAGCGTCCTTTGCCAGAACATCGAAAAACCCGCCGTTCTTCTTATCATAAAACTTTTCCAAAGCTTTTGCAACAGACAACGCCTTAGCCTTCCACTCAAGCTTGTTCGTCCTCTTAAAAGCATGAATCAGAGCAGCAAGCAAGTAAACATGGTCTTTCAGCAAATAAAGCGGTTTTTCAGCAGGATAATAATGCGCAACCAAGCCGCGAACATTCAACTTGTACAAAGACTCCAACAATCTCAAAGCGACCTTTTCGTACTCAACGTCAATGTTGGAAGCCTCAAAAAAAGCCAAAGCAGCAGAAGCGTTCCAGTCAGTATAAATCGTCTTGTCAACAAAAGGATGCTCTTTATCCAAACGCTTCTCAAAAGGAAGCTTGCAATACTCCTCATCCGCATCCTGACTGCCATAGAAAACACCCTTCTCATGGTCGTATAAGACTGTAAACAAGAAAAATAACGTCTTGTTAATCGCAGTCAAATACTCCTCTCGGTTAAACAAGCGATACGCGTAAACATAAGTCGATAACAACCTCGCATTATCCTCAAGCATTTTCTCAAAATGAGGAATAGTCCAATTGCGTTCTGTTGCGTACCTGAAAAAACCGCCTCCAGCACTATCAAAGAGCTCGCTCTCAAACATTTTCAAACAAGAATTGTCCAACATCCGCTTAGCATCAGCATCCCTGTGCTTCAACAAACGCCAAACCAAAAATTCCAAAATATCAGGGTGAGGAAACTTCGGCTCAAGACCAAAACCGCCATTAACAGGGTCATAAAAAGATTTCACGGACAAATAAAACTGCTCACTATCAAACGGCAAGGGCTTTTGCACACGAAACTTGCTCTTCTTGGGCTTGTACTTCTTAAAACGGGAAATACCATCCTCGAGAAACTTCACAGCGTGCTGGGGAGGAACATAAGTAGCAGCACTAACAATCTCTCCATCATGCGCTAAAATTGCAGTAGTAGGCCAGCCCCCGACATTATAACGCTCATTAACATCAGGACGCTCATCAGTATCAACACGCACTGGAATGAAACTCTTGTTAATGAAAAAAGCAATCTGCTCATTGCCATACGTCAAACGGTCCATCGTATGACACCAATGACACCAACGAGCAGAAACAGACAACAAAACTGGCTTTTTCTCTTTCTTTGCTCTAAGAAAAGCAGCCTTGCCCCACTCGTGCCAGTCTAATCCTTCCATAAGAACTTGTCCAGCTTGCTCCTTGCCTTCTCGCGCTCTACCTGATGGTGAGCCAAAAACTCGGAAACCTTCTCAATAGCAATCTGCTTAAGCTCGCTAGTCAACAACTTGCCAGACTTATAATCATCGTAAATCTGGGCGAGCTTCTTATCATCCGGCTCAAGACCATAACGCAGCATCTGGAAACTAACATCAACATCAGGATTGCCACCCTTAGCACGGTGCTCTTCAACAGTCTCACGGCCGCCTGAAAACGCGTACTTCTTGATTTTTCTTTCCGCCTCCTCAGGAGAATCAGTCAAAGCAATGAAAGACAGCGGGTCAGAAGACGACATCTTACCCCCTTTCAAGCCCGGCTGGAACATATGATAAGTAGAACTCAATTGCAAAAACTTAAACGCCTCAGTCCTTTGACTAATGTCGCGCGCCAAACGCAAATGCGGGTCCTGGTCAACACCAACAGGAACAACAACAGGCAAAGCGCCACCCTCAAACTCAGGAAGCTGCGGGTGCAGCATGTCAGCAGCCTGCAATAAGCTCGCAGTCATTTTTCCTGGAGAAATATCACCATAAACAGCCTTGAACTCGTTAAAAGTTGCATTGCGGGCGAGCATGTTGGCTAAAGAATAGTATGCGTTTGATTTCTTACCTTCTTTTGAACGCTTTGACTGAAAGTAAAAGTCGCAATTCTTAGGCTCAAGACCTAATGCAATGTAATTCAACAAATACTCCTCAACAGCAGTCTGATGCAACTCAGCCATATTAGGAATTCTTGAATTAAACGCTTCAATATCAGCAACAGCAACGTACAACTTCGCGCCAAGCTTTTGGTAAAAAATCATCTGCTCAGCAACCATCTTATGCCCAAAATGAAACTTGCCAGAAGGCATCAAGCCAGTCATCATAACAAAATGCTTCTTTTTTTCAACTGCTTCAACAATACGCTCAAAATCCCTGTGCGCGAAAATAATGCTCCTTCTAAACAAAACATGGTCAAACTGCTTGGGCAAAGACGGCATTGCCTTTAGCCCAAACTCTTTGATTAAACGTTCATAGTCCACAGACCCCTTGACCTCCCAAGGAGTAATCACCATTTTTTCAACCATACGACAAAGAGAGCATCTTGGGTTTTAAAAGGTTACTAAGAACTAAGCAGCAAGCTTAAAGTCAGGAGTGAAAGAAACTGGCTTCAGAATGGTTCTATAATAAGCAACCTTGCCATCCTTAACAAGCCCTTTTTTTATCAGGTAATCAAGATCTTCCTGCAAACGAGAAAACGCCTCCTTCAGTCTATTGCGCAAAGCCGTATCAGATGCGAGAATCTTCCTCGCAACAAGAGTTTCCAGCAACTCGCCAAGCTGCTTCCTATAACGCCCATAAAAAGTGAAGAAATTATCAATCTGTGCAGCATAGCCAGACTTCAAGCGCTCAACATTAATGGTCCGCATCAACTCTTCAGCCTCCTTAATCAGCTTGCCAACATCAACAGTCCTATAACCCTCAATGCTTCCGGCCAGAAAGTGCAAGTTTTTATGCGTCTCTGCTTCCTCCGCCTTCTTCGTCGCAGCCGCCCTTTCAACCTCACGTTTAAGCTCGTTGGGAGTTTCTATAGTCTCAAAAAACTCATTCAAAGCTGGCAGTTTTCCAAGTCTGACCAGAGTCTGAATTTTCTCCTGAACAGAAATAAGGTTGCTAACGCACTTCGCTCCACGAGCAGGGTTTTCCCAAAGAATACGCCTCATATCCTGAGTTGAAAGAATCTGCTGATATTTCTTCAGGAAAAAACGGAAAAGATAACTGAGATCAGAATATTTTTCCTTAGATATAAGATCTTCTGCCCCTTCACCAAAGTATGTCAAAGAATCAAGAAGGTTCTCTGCCTCTTTTTTACTGGTAACCATCAAGCCGACATCTGCTGGCATAATACAGGTTATTGAAAACTCAGTTTATAAACCTTATTCCCATTTATCAACAAAAATCTTATCCTTAGGCTGGCCGAGTTCCAACAGCTTCTTCTCAACTTCCTCAACCATGGCAGGAGGACCGCACACGTAAACGTCAAAACCTTTCTTGAAATATCTTGAAAGCAAAGACTGCACTCTCCCACGCTCACCTTTCCATTGAGGAAAACCATCAACAGTAATTGTAGGAACAATCTTCAATTTGCTCAAACTTTCAAACTCGTTCCTGTAAATAAAGTCGCTTGGGGTCTTCATGCTGTAGATTAGTACAACTTCCTTTCCTTCCTGCAACGCCTGATGAACTATTGACCTGAAAGGAGCAATGCCAGTGCCGCCAGCAATAAGCAAAAGCTTCTGCGCAGGCTTCAACCAAAACATGCCATAAGGACCATCAACATGAACTTTAGAACCCTCTTCTAAGTCCTGCAAGTGAGCACTCAAACCATGACCACGCGCAACACACAACTCGATAAAATCCTGACCAGGAACAGAAGCAATACTAAAAGCGCGCCTCAACGGCTTATTATTCGCGCCAAGAAAATCATCACACCAAACGCCAACCCACTGGCCAGGACGGAATGAAAACTTCTCAACACCAGGCCAAGCCAATCTTACAAGCTTGACTTTAGGAGTCTCCTGCAAAACCTCTTTAACAACAGCTTCAACTTTCATAATCTTTATTAACGCAGAACAGCATTTAAAAAAGTTAGCATGGAAAAAGCAACATTCGCAGCAGGATGCTTCTGGCACGTGGAAGAAGCATTCAGAACAATCACAGGAGTACTCAAAACAGAAGTTGGGTACACTGGCGGGAAAATGAAAAAACCCACTTATGAAGACGTTTGCAGTGATGAGACCGGACACGCAGAAGCAGTCCAAGTGGAATTTGACCCTGCGATTGTTACATACGAAAAACTGCTCGAAGTCTTCTGGGCAATACACGACCCAACCCAGAAGAACCGCCAAGGACCAGACGAAGGAACACAATACAGAAGCGCAATATTTTATCATACTGAAGAACAAAAGAAAACTGCTGAAAAATCGCTAAAAGAAGAACAAAAAGAGCGCAAACAAAAAATAGCAACAGAAATCACAAAAGCAGGCACGTTCTACAAAGCAGAAGAATACCACCAGAAGTATCTGGCAAAAAGAGGAAAAAGTACGTGCGGGATTTAGCGATACTTTTTTATAGACCTGCAAAGGCAATACTCTGGTAAAGGGGGAATAACACATGGCAAAACCAAACCCGTTCGAAAACGCAATCAAAAACCTGAAAGAAGCAAACACGCACGCAAAAATACCAGACGCGATATTCAACAAGATAATAGTCCCAGAACACATTCACCAGTTCGAAATCACGGCCAACGGCAAAAAATACCACGGCTACAGAGTACAGCATAATTCTGCAAGAGGACCATACAAAGGAGGAATACGCTACCACCCGCAAGTCGACCTAGACGAAGTCAAAGCGCTAGCAACCTGGATGAGCCTGAAATGCGCAGTAGCAAACATACCATACGGCGGGGGCAAAGGCGGAGTCTCCTGCGACCCAAAAACACTCTCACAAAAAGACAAAGAAGCAATCAGCAGGGGCTGGGCAAAAGCAATGGCGCCATACATCGGACCATGGAAAGACGTGCCAGCACCAGACGTCAACACAGACGGGCAAACAATGGCGTGGATACTGGACGAATACGAAAAAATAACAGGACAACACGCGCCAGCAACAATCACAGGAAAACCAATAGAACTAGGCGGCTCATTAGGAAGAGATAAAGCAACTTCGCAAGGCGGATTTTTTGTTCTAAGAGAAGCGCTAAAAGCAAACAGCATCAAACCAGGAAAAACAGCAATCCAAGGCATAGGAAACGTCGGAGGCTGGCTGGCAGAAATATTACACAAAGAAAAATACACAATAGTAGCAGTAAGCGATTCCAAAGGAGCAATCTACAACGAAAAAGGACTAGACATACCAAAAGTCATGCAGCACAAACAAAAAACCGGAACAGTCAAAGACTTCCCAGGAAGCAAAAACATCACAAACGAAGAACTAATAGAAGTAAACTGCGACATACTAGCACCAGCAGCACTAGAAAACGTCATCACAAAAGACAACGCTGACAAAATAAAAGCAAAAATCGTGCTCGAAATGGCAAACGGGCCAACAACACCAGAAGCAGACGCAATTTTACACAAAAAGAACATAATCGTACTCCCAGACATACTAGCGAACGCGGGAGGAGTAAGCACGAGCTACTTTGAATGGGTGCAAAACCTCTACGGCTACTACTGGGACTTGCAAGAAGTCGACGACAAACTCGAAAAACTAATGGTAAAAGCGTTCAAAGACGTACACGAAACAGCCAAAAAACACAACACAACATACAGAACAGCAGCAAACATCGTAGCACTCAGCAGAATAGCAAAAGCAATGGAATTACGAAGTTAATCACGCATAACTTTCTGAATCTCCTTCAACAACTGCAAGCTATTACGCCACTGCAAAGGAGACTCTTCAATAAAATAATGACGAATAACGCCCTTCCTGTCAACAAGCACGTAAGCACGATTGGCAAAACCAAACTTGTGCAAAACGCCAAACTTCTTCGACATCACCTTGCCAGTATCGCTCAACAAAGGAAAAGGCAGTTTCAACAATCTCGCCCAAGCACGCTGAGCCCAAGTGCTGTCGGTAGAAACGCCAACAAGCTCCACTCCCGCCTTCTTGAACTTCTTGTAATGCTTAGCAAAATCCTGAAACTCCAAAGTGCAAACAGGACTAAAACAAAAACAGAAAAACGCGACCAAAACATTCTTGCCCCTATACTGGTTTAGACCAATCTTCCTGCCAAGAGTAGAGTCCAATTTCACACTAGGAACTTTTTTGCCAATCATATCAGCTTTTCACCAGTCTCTTCATCATAAACATGAATGACCTGAACAGGACAAACCTCAGCAGCCTCCTTGTTCAAAGTCAAAGCGCTCTTCATCTTATCAGTCAACTGGCTATCCTTAATGACAAGAACCTCATGGCCGTGCTCGTCAACCTTCCCGCCAATCAAGTGCGCCTTGCCATCATCCTTCATCTCCCAAAACTCAGGAGCAACAGCAGCGCAGGCAGCAGCGCCAATACACGCCTTCCTGTCATAAACAATTCGGTAAGTTTTCTCTTTCATACAATAAAAAGTCTAATCAAAATAATATAAACCTTTCCCTATTCCTGGAACAACTCGTCAACATCAACAATCGGCTTCCTGCCCTCAAAGCCACTCTCACAGTCATGCCAGAACTTAATCTTGTCCTCGCCCAACTGCCAGCATAAGTAAGCCTGCTCGCCATTAAACAAGAAAGGGAAATCAATCAAGCCATCATCAATGTCCTTAACGACAATGCCTAACTCGTTCAACTGCTCGATAACCCTGTAAAACTGATAGTACATCCTATGGAATTCCCTGTTAGCACGAACTTGCTCTGTAACGAAATAATGAAAGCCCTCATCGCTCGAAACTTCCAAGACAACATCATGAGTTTCCAAAAGCCACGCAATCTTGTCACGCAAACGCTGAGCCTTCATAACCAACCTTCTGACCAAAGGCAAACACTTCTCTGCTTCCTCAATAGTGAAATGCTTCATTCCACCGGCAGTCCCGCTTCCGTCCACTCAGCAATCCCTCCCTCGTAAGCCAAGACCTTAAAACCAAGGCTTGACAGTTTTTCAGCAGCAAAACCAGACAATGGGCAAGTGTAACCGCCGCAATACACGACAATAGTTTTTGACTTGTCCAAACTTTTCGCCTCTTTATCAATAACATCAGTCGGCAGGCTCTTAGCGCCCTTAATGTGCTTGTCCAAATAACTCGCATAACTACGAACGTCAAAAATTACAACATCCTTCTCATCCAGCATCTTCTGCAATTCCTCTTTTGTTATCGTCTTATACTTACCCATGCCAGTTTTCTAACGCATGGAACAACAACCTAACACCAAAGCCAGTGCCGCCCTTGCGAATGTACGCTTCATCAGAGTCAGCCCAGCTCACTCCGGCAATATCAATATGAGCCCAAGGAGTTTTTTCAACAAAATTAGACAAGAAAACGCCGCCCACAATCGAGCCAGCCATTCTAGGCATAGTGGACATATTATACACGTCAGCAATATCAGACTTTACCAATTCCTGATACTCGACCCAGAAAGGAAGCTGCCACAAACGCTCGCCAGTCTCAGTGCCAGACTTAATCAAATTGCCAATAAGCTTGTCATCTTTGCCCATAATACCAGCACATAAATGGCCCAAAGCAACGCGCACCGCGCCAGTCAAAGTCGCAATGTCAATCATCGCGTCAGGCTTGATGTTTTTTTCTGTATACGCAAGAGCATCTGACAAGATAACACGGCCTTCAGCATCAGTATTGCCAATCTCAATGGTCTTGCCATTGTAAGCCTTCACAATGTCACCAGGCTTATACGCATCCATGCCAAGCATGTTCTCAGTAGCAGCAAAAACGCCAACAACATGAACTTTAGACCTCAACAAAGCAGCAGCACGAACAGTCGCAAGAACAGTAGCAGCGCCAGCCATGTCCTCCTTCATCGTCACCATGCCATCAGCAGGCTTAATATCCAAGCCGCCACTGTCAAAAGTAATACCCTTGCCGACCAAAGCAATCTTCTTCTTTCCACCGCCATTGTATTCCATGATTACAAAACGCGGCTCGTTAACACTCCCCCTGTTGACAGCGAGCAAAGCTGTGAGACCGATTTTCTCAATCGCTTTCTTATCATACACGGTAACTTTAACGCCTAATTTCTCCAGTTTCTTAGCTTCAGCAGCAAGGTCTGCCGGCTTTAAGTTGCTCGCAGGCTCATTAACAAGATCGCGCACCAAATTAGCGCACTCGCCAAGAATCGCACCTTTTTTCACATCAGCATCAACACTATTGCCAACAAGAGTGACGTGAGAAATAACCTTAATGCGATGCCTATCAACAGTCCTATACTTAATGTATTGATATGCCCCAAGAACACTGCCCTCGGAAACAGCCTGAGCGCGCAATTGTCTTGAAGTTCCCTTAACATCAAGATTGTGCAAAGTCGTAGCATACTCAGTAATACCGCAAAAGTCTCTTGCAATCTTAGCGCTCAAACCAGCAGCACGCCTTAAAATTTCCAAGGTTGCATCCTCTTTCTTTCCAAGACCAAGCAAAAGAATATTCTTCGCAGGAATCTTATCCAGAGTAGAAACAAGCCTGAACTGCAGCCATTCGCCCTCAAACTCCTTGCCCTTAATTGCGTGCGCAATAGCGCCATGCAACTTCGCATCAACACTCTTTAATTCAGCAGGAAGTTTTTCAGCAGGAGCAAACAAACCAACGACAATTAACTCTGTTTTAAAAGAATCAAGCTGGGCGTCAACAACACTCACTTTCATGCAAAAAACAAATCGTGAAACATGTTTATAAGGTTTTTGGCTATAGTCGAGAAAATTCCTTTTGCAACAACAACGCATCACTTTCAATATTCGGGCTTTCCGTGATAACAACGCCCTTAATCCTGAATTCCTTCCAAGCTTTCAGCATGTCACGCCAGTTAAAATCAGACTCCTCAAAGTTCAAATGGTTCTTCTCACCCTTCGGACCGTAATTAATGCCACAACACTGAATATGCATGTTATCTAACGCCTCTCTTCCAAGACCTTTCTCAATCTGAGAGAGAATATCCCTAAATTCTTCTAACGTGTTGTTTTTGCCGTTGTATCTGGCGTGCAAATGGCCAAAATCAACACAGGGCAGTACTTGCTCTACATCCTGCGAGAGCTTTATAGTTTCCTGCAAGTCACCCCACTGAGTTTCCTTGCCGGTTGTTTCAGGACGAATCCAGATTTTAACGCCCTCATCCTTGAGCGTTTTCACAACTTCTTTTACTCCATGCTTGACAATCTCGTGAACTTTGTCTTTTGGCCTGCTAAGATAATAACCCATGTGCCAAGTAATGCTATAGCCCCCGCACTCGTTAACACGCCTCGCAGCAGAAAGCATCCTGTTAATAGAAGCGTGCAATTTCTCAGCTTCCAACGCGGCAAGATTCACATAATACTGGCCATGACAAGTCAACGTAACATTAAGCTCTTTAGCCACCTTTTTAATTTCAGGCGCAAGTTTCTCATTAACATGCACGTTTTGAACAAACTCGAACTCCATAGCATCAAGACCAAGAGCACGAACTTGCCTGATGCCATTCATCGTATCACGAGGAATAGTCGACATCGGAATGCCCGGAGTGCCAAAAATCAAGGATTTCATAACTTTTCATGCACACAACGTGTTTATAATCTTATCGCGTTAACGTCACTAACGCACAACCACGCGGCCATATTGCCAAAACCCTTCTTACTGATGTTGAAAGGCTTAATCTTCTGCGCGTTCTTCAAAAATATCAGCATGCAATAACGCTTGTGCTTAAAACGCGCGTAGAATTTACTCATATCGCCGACATTAATGCCGTCAACACTGCCAAACTTATCCAGAATTTCTTTCACCGCATGCGGAGTGAGCTCGGAAAACTGCAAAACACGCTCGACCTCCGCTTTAATCTTCACCGGCTCGCCAGAATCCTTGAAATAAACACTCTCTCCCGCCTTAATCCTATTCCAAGGGGCAATTTTACTCAAATACCATCTTGACTCAATCTTTTTCTCACCAGAAAGAATCTTCTGCGTAAGCTTCCACGACTTTCGCATAATAGCAACATGGTCCATTTATTTCACAAGTTTCAACAATTCCTTCAAATCATGAATCTCAAACTTAGGCTTAGGAGTCTCAGGGCTGCGCTCCTCACCCCGGCGATTAATCCAGCAAACAGTCAAGCCAGCACTAGCAGCGCCGCAAACGTCCATCTGAGAACTCGCAACGTGCAAGACATCAGAAAAAGGCAGTTTAAGATATTTTATGGCTTTCTCATACATTTCAAAATGAGGCTTTGGAATACCAGTCACATCAGAAATAAAAATGCCGTCAAAAACAACAGGAATCTTCTTCACAACAATCGAAAACAATTCAGGATCGGCATTAGAGACAACAACAAGCTCGCACTTCTTCTTCAACTCTGACAGAATTTCAGAGACTTCGGGAAAAGGCATGATATCCTTCCACTTTTCGAACAACAACTGCTCCTCGCCGGCAGGAGAAATGCCAAAAGTCTTGCAAACTTCATCAAGACTCTTTGCTACCATCTCTTTATACTTCAAACGAGGCATCTTCTCAACATACCAACGCCCAGCACGCCTCCAAGCAAGAGCAAACTCCTTAGCAGAACACTTCAAATTATTATTCTTAACAATAACAGAAGAAACACTTTCCCAGACCGGAAGCCAGTCTACAAGAGTTCCCCAAAAATCAAGAGTAACAGCACGGAACTTCGCAGGCCTATCCGAAACTTTTCCCGCAACCACAGCTTTGCTTAGCATTTGGATTGTTAATCTTAAAACCAGACTCGTTCAAACTATCAACATAATCAATCTCAGCGCCGCGAAGCATGTTCAAGCTGTCAGCGTCAATAAACACCTTAACGCCCTTGTCCTCAAAAACAATATCGGCCTTTTCAGGAGCCTTCTCAAAGTTCATCTGGTAAACAAAACCAGAACAGCCGCCAGGCGTGACAGAAACCTTCAAGCCATGGCCGTCAAGCTTGTCCTTGGCCAGCAATTCCTTTATTTTGTTAGCAGCGCCCTCAGAAATAAACACTTTAGCAGGACCTTGAGGAACTTCCTCTTTTTTATCAGATTGTTCAGAGGAAATAAACTTGTTAATCTCTGAAACCAGGCTTTCAACAGTCTCATCATCAAGACCGTGCACTTTACAGCCAGCTTCAATCGTGTCAAAAACATTAGCATGACAGCCAACGCAATGCAAGCCGTGCTCGAGCATGATAACAGCTACATCAGGATACTTCTTCAGAACATCAGCAATAACCATGTCTTTTGTGACTAATTGTTTCAGTTCAGCTTTCATCTTCAACCTCCAGCTTCTTGCCCATGAATTGCAAGACGCCGAGTTTTAACACTTTCAAACCAAGCAACGCGCACTTCAAACGCATGCACGAAATTGGTATATTAATAAGTTTCAACGCGTCCTCTTTATTAAACTTCGCTACTTCTTCCAAGGGCTTGCCAAGAGCGTACTCAGTAAGCATTGAAGCAGCAGCCATTGAAATAGCACAACCCTTCCCAGAGAAACGGCAGTTTCCAATCTTGCCATCTTTAATTAAAACATTCATCGTTATTTCATCACCACAAGACGTATTAGCATCATGGCTGACAATATCCGGATGAGGCAAGATTCCTTTATTCCTCGGATTACGATAATAATCCAAAATTATCTCTTGATACATTTCGTTGTTCATAGCCTGAACACCTTCTTCGCCTTCTGCAAAGCAACCAAAAACGCATCAACATCCTCTTTGGTATTGTAAGCACCAAAACTAATCCTGACTGTTGCAGGAACGCCAAGACGCTCCATCAAAGGCTGAGCGCAATGATGACCGCTTCTAACACAAACATTCTGCTGGTCCAAAACAGTAGAAACGTCATGAGCGTGCATGTCGCCAAGATTAAAACTAATAACGCCCGCTCTATTCTCAGGACCGTAAATAGTTATCAAGTCATCCTTTTTCATCTTGTCATAAGCATACTTGGACAATTCCTGCTCGTGCTTCCAAACATTCTCCATACCAAGACTGTTCAAATAGTCAACAGCAGAGCCAAGACCAACAACACCAGTCACATTAGGAGTGCCAGCCTCAAACTTCCAAGGCGCATCATTCCAAGTCGCGCCTTCAAAAGTTACAGTCTTAATCATGTCCCCACCGCCAAACATCGGAACCATCTTATCAAGCAATTCCCTCTTTGCAAAAAGAACACCAATTCCAAACGGAGCAAACATCTTATGGCCGGAAAAGACCATAAAGTCGCAATCCAAGTCCTTAACGCTAACAGGCAAGTGAGGAACACTCTGAGACGCGTCCAAAAGAACAGAAACACCATTCTTATGCGCCTCAGCAATCATCTCCTTAGCAGGATTAATAGTTCCCAATACGTTGCTAATATGCGTGAAAGCAAACAATTTGGGCTTCTGCTTCAACAAATGAGCAATAGAGTTCTTGTCAAGCTCGCCAAGCTCAGTAATAGGAACATAAACCAATTTAGCGCCAGCCTTCTTCGCAAGCATCTGCCAAGGAACAATATTACTATGATGCTCCATTTCAGTCAAAAGAATCGTGTCACCCTTGCCGACGTTAAAATTACCCCAACCATGAGCAACCAAGTTAACAGCCTCAGTCGCATTCCTGACAAAAACTATTTCTCTAGGATTAGCGCCAATAAAATCAGCAGTCTTCTTTCTAGCACCCTCGTACGCCTGTGTTGCCTCTTCAGCAAGAGAATAAACGCCGCGATGAATGTTAGCATTAGTAGTCTCTTCAAACTTTCTCACAGCATCCAAAACAAACTTCGGCTTCTGAGTAGTCGCAGCACTGTCTAAGTAAACCAAGTTGCGCGCAAAAAACGGAAAGTCCTTGCGCACCTTACCCGCGTCCAATACAGTTATGCTTGCCATTTTTCCAGATAATGCTCAAAGCCCTTAGGCAGTTTCAAAAAACCCTGAACTATCAACTTACGAGCCTCTGGCTCAGATACGCCCCTGCTCGTCATGTAAAACACCTTCTCAGCATCAATAGGACTAACAGTCGCAGCATGAGAAGCCTTGACCTCGTCAGCTTCTATCTCCAATGAAGGAATAGCTTCTGCCTGAGAACTTTCATCTAAAAGCAAAAAGTGCTGTGAGACAAAACTATCACTCAGCTGTCCGTGCTTAGGAATTATTACTTTGGCATGCGAGAGAGTGTTTTGTGCTTTTCCAACAACACCACGAACGTTAACGCGCGATATTGTATTTCTCGCATCATGAATAATTGTTAATTTACTCTGAACATTGCCGGACATGAAAATCTCGTCAACATAAACCTCAGCACCCTCGCCGGCCAATCTTATAACACGCTGGGCAGTTTCAGGACTATCATGAACCAGCACAATCCTCTTCTTCTCATTAGCAGGAACAACAAACTCGTGAATCATCCCACACTGCCCTCCATTTCCATCTGAATAAGCTTGTTCAACTCAACAGCATACTCCATAGGAAGCTCTTTCGTAAATTCAGCAATAAAACCAAGAACAATCATCGCCATCGCCTCGCTCTCAGACAAGCCGCGAGACATCAAATAGAATAATTGCTCTTCTCCAACCTTTCCAACAGTAGCTTCATGAGCAATAGTAGCACTCTGCTCCTCAATCTTCATAGTAGGATAAGTATCAGAACGCGACAACTTATCCAAAATAAGAGCATCACACTTAACAGAACTTGTCACATTCTTAGCGCCCTTGGCGACACGAAGAAGACCACGATAACTAGACCTGCCACCATCCTTGCTAACAGACTTAGAAATAATTCTTGAACTCGTATTAGAAGCAAGATGAATTACCTTGCCACCAGCATCCTGATGCTGGGCTTTTCCAGCATAAGCAACACTCAAAATATCAGCTTTAGAGCCCTCGCCCTTCAAAATAACACAAGGATACTTCATCGTAAGCTTACTGCCCAGATTTCCGTCAACCCACTCAACAGTCGCATTCTTATGAGCCATAGCACGCTTTGTAACCAAATTGTAAACATTACTGCTCCAGTTCTGAATAGTCGTGTAACGAACCTTCGCGTTCTCAAGAGCGATAACCTCAACAACAGCAGCATGCAAGCTATCAGTAGAATAAACAGGAGCAGTACAACCCTCAATATAGTGCACTTCAGCATCTTTATCGACGATAATTAACGTGCGCTCGAACTGGCCGACGTTTTTTGCGTTAATCCTGAAATAAGCCTGCAATGGAATTTTTACTTTAACACCAGGAGGAATGTAAATAAAACTGCCACCACTCCAGACAGCGCTGTTCAAAGAAGCAAACTTATTATCGCCGGCAGGAACAATAGTGCCAAAATACTTTTTGACAAGCTCAGGATGCTCTTTAACAGCAGTATCAGTATCAGTGAAAACAACACCCTGCTTTGCCAAATCCTCCCTCAACTTATGATAAACAGTCTGGCTCTCATACTGCGCGCCAACTCCGCCCAAAAACTTCTGCTCGGCCTCAGGAATACCAAGCCTGTCAAAAGTCTTCTTAATATCAGCAGGAACGTCCTCCCAATTATGAGCGGTCTTGTCCGTCGGATTGAAAAAATAAGTATACTTGTCAAAATCAATGTCTTTCAGGTTGCCGCCCCACTCGGGCATTGGCTTGCTCAAAAAAATCTTCAGCGCTTTCAACCTAAAATCAAGCATCCACTCAGGCTCGCCCTTCACTTTAGAAATCTGCCTGACAGTATCTTCAGAAAGACCCTTAGCAGTCTTGAAAACAAACTTCTCAGGGTCTTTAAAGCCGTACTTTTTCTCGTAATCATTATTAAGAATAGTCAAGCTCATACTGTAATCAACCTCTGATAGCCTTTTTTCTCGACGTCAACAGCAAGAGAAGAATCACCGCTCGCAACAATCTTTCCGTCAACAAGAACGTGAACAAAATCCGGCTTCAAATAATTCAACAAACGCTGATAATGAGTAATCACCAAACAACTGAAAGCAGAACTTCTCAAAGCACTAACAGCTTTTGACAACAACTGCAAACTGTCAACATCCAAACCAGAGTCCATCTCATCAAGAACTGCCAATTGCGGGTTTACCGTCAATAATTGCAGGACTTCAGCGCGCTTTTTCTCACCGCCAGAAAAACCAACATTCACGTCACGCTCAATAAAACTTTTGTCAACGCCAAGCAAAGAAAGAGAAGAATCAAGCTGTTTCTTAAAATCAATAAAAGACAACTTATCATTCTTAATCTTAGCCAAAGTAAACAAGAATTTTGAGAAACTAACGCCAGAGATTTCCAAAGGACTCTGGAAAGCAAGGAACAAACCAAGCCTTGCACGCTCATCAGGCTTTAATTGAAGAATGCTCTTTCCATCAACAAGAATGTCGCCTTTTTCAATTTTGTACTTAGGGTGTCCAGCAAGAACGTAAGACAAAGTGCTCTTCCCGCTTCCATTAGGACCCATCAACGCATGAACTTCTCCTGGATTGACAACTAACGAAATTCCTTTCAGAATACTCTTTCCATCTATAGAGACATGAAGGTCCCTAATCTCCAGTTTCATAACGTTCTCCCCCTATTGTATCTGAATTAAGTCTGAGTTTTCAAAACAAACATTACATGCTTTAGGAGCGCCGCCAAGAGACTCATGCACCCGGCACACAACACGCTCCTGCCTGATCAAATGAACCAAACGCTGCATTTCACGCATCAAACTAGTCTCACTGACAATCCTGCCAGCAGACTCTTTAATGGCAGCTTTAACCTTGCCATCAAACTTCAAGATAGAAGCACGCTTAGAGCTCATATACTGGCTCACAGCAGGCTCTGTAACGCTCAAAAGCTTCGCAATCTCCTTCTGAGACTTACCGCTTTCCTTCATACAGAAAGCGATTTCCTTCCTAACAGCAGGAAGCACGTAAAACACCTCAATCTCCTGAGGCTGCAGTAAACGGTTAACCATAGTTAACTATATGAGTGGTTTATATATAAAGGTTACTCAAAACTGCTCTTAAAACTACTGTTCGTTTTCCTTCAACCATTCCTGAGAAACAGGCTCGTACTCCATCAAATCCGTTATCTTTTCCTGACTGCCGTAAAGAGGCACAGTATCAAAGTACACGTTCTTGAAACTAACTGGCTGCTGGCCCTCAATTTCAACCTGAATAGGAATTTGAGTGCGCTGTTCAATATGCAAAACAACACGCACGCCATTCACATCATAATGAAGGGACGGCTGGACTGTCTTCGGCACACTCAAGCTCGTAACGCTCTGAATTCCCTTCTCAACAAAAACAGGCTCAACATCAGCAAAATCAGCCAGATAATCCAGCGGACCTTTAGGCGCCCAGTCTTTAAACGGCATCGACGTCGATTCATCAACGAAGTGCTTGCAATCAGAAACTGACCAGGTGAATGCATTGCCTAACATTCGCGCCTCATTCTGGACATTACAATAAGCAACTGCTTTTTTACCCGTTAAATCCACAAACACGTCTGAAATTGGCTTCCTGTCAATAAAAGTCACTTTAGAAAGAATATGGCGCGCTTTGCCATTAGAAACAAGCACAAACCTGTCCTCAAGCTCGTACGCATACCCAGCATGCTCTTGCGCTTTCGTTAACAACTGTTTTGCAATAGGAACTGATGCAACAACCTTTTGCTCTGGAGCAACAACCTCCTTGGCAATAATTTTTTCCTCTTTGGACGGGCATTGCTCAAGAGAAGACGCCGTGCTGCCATCCCAGCACTGCACAATCACTTTCTCCACAACCTCTACAACCTTTTCAGGCTGAAGCGCCGGCTGGACTGCTGGCTGCGCGCAGGCCACTAGAAGCATTAAAACTAAAACCCACCCTTTCATGACAAGTGAATTGCTTTCCAAGAATAAAAAGGTATCGCAAAAATCGCGTGAACAAAACTACTTCTCAGCCGCTGCCTTCCAATCAAACTTTAAGAAAGTTTGATCAAATTGCTCCTTGTTCGGCCTCGAGAAGCAATCCATCCGCTGACTCGCTTCGCTCGCAGATACAAAACTCTTCTCTCGGCACTCACAAAGTCGCAAAACTACTTCTCAGCCGCTGCCTTCCAATACTCAGAAACAGGAGTGTACACAAGCCAGTCTTCAGTAATCTTCTCCTGACTTCCGTACAAAACCATAACGTCAAAATAAGCATCACGGAAGTCAATCGACTGCTCGCCCTCACGCTCAATCTTCAAAGGCACCTGATAACGCCTGTCAATACGCAAAATTACACGCTTGCCATCAATCATGTAGTGCAAAGAAGGCTGAATAGTCTTGGAATTACCACCAATGCTGATAGTCTGAATGTTGTTCTCAACAAGAATTGGCTCTAATGTGGCAAACTCTGCCAAATAGTCCAAAGGACCCTTAGGAAGCCACTTGTCGTACGAAACAGGAATCGGCTTGTCAAGATAATCCTTACACCTGCTCCTTTCAATATCAAAAGAATCATCCAACATCCTGCCCTCGCGTTCAACATTGCAATAAGCAACAGCCTCTTTTTTCTCCAAGTCAACAAAAACATCAGTAACAGGAGACCTGTCATCAAGAGTTCCAAGCTTCAAGAACAAATGACGAACCTTCTTATCAGAAACAATAACCATACTGTTATCCAACAAGAAAGCATAGCGGGTAAACTTGCCCTTAGCATCATTCAACAGTTTTTGAGCAATAGGAACTTCAGCAGCCTCGACGACAATCTTGGCAGGCTCTTTCTCCTTCACATCCTCTTCCCTGAAAGGACACTGCTCAAGAGAATCCGCAGAACTGCCATCCCAGCACTGAACAACAACTTTTTCAACAACTTTTTCCTCAGAAGTATTGTTAACGCCCGGCTGAACGTAAGGCTGGGCAACACAAGCAGACAACAAAAACAACAACAAAAGCACTCGTTTCATAAAGTTTTGAGAAAAACGCAAGAATAAAAAGATATCGGTAGTCAAGAAATTACTTCCACAACCTCTCAGAATCCTTCAACTGCCCAAAACTATTAACAGTAACCCACAATCCGGAATAAACAAAAGAATTCACCTTCTGCTCTTTAAGCCACATCTCATAACTGCCAACATCAGGCAGTTCCAAGATATCGGACTTGCTGAAAACCGTGTGGCCAATATGCTGAACGGTCTCATTCTGCGCATACATCTTTCCGCCTGCAAGAACGCTGAAAGGAACAGGCTTTCCAACAATACAAGGAGTGTCTGATTTCAAAGCTGCTGAAACGTCAACACGAGCCAAATCGTCAACGTTCAAAACATAAACCTTTTCAGCATCAGGACAACAAGACAAAAACGCTTTCTTAACAGCACCGCCAGAGCCAAGAGGAGAATCCTCAATGCTGATTTTAACATCAAATTTTTTCTTCTTAACAAAATCAGCAACTTCCCGAGCGCGATGGCCAAGAGCAAGAACAACATCAAAACCCTTCAACAATTCCAACTGCCACTCAAGCAAAGTCTTATCGTGAATTTTTAACAAAGCTTTAGGAGGATAATTATCACCAAGACGCGTTCCCTTTCCGCCCGCTAGAATAATTGCTGTTTTCATATTAAAAAAACTGCAAGGGCTTTCGCCCCTGCAGTGAATCCCCCTCTTGGGGACGTTCTATTAATAGTATGCCTTGATGTTTTGCGTGTTAGCCACGTTTGGGCCACAGGAATTATTTTTCCGTTTTGGATATTTTCTGGACTTGCTTTCTTAATGTTCGTTTCCCAATTATATAAAGTTGGTGGTAACTGAATGACGTGGAAGAACCAGTTCAATGTGTTTGAGCGGATTGAATCCGTAAAGCACATTTTGCAGCCTTTGGTTCCTGATGGAAACAGCATGAAAGTCAGGGCTTTGGTGATGCGATGCTCAAAGTATCATGTGAAGCTGATTGACAAGTTGACGCCTGATGAAGCAAAGGCATATGACCTTCTGTTATCGCGGAAGCTGAACCCGAAAACGATTTACATGTGGCTCTTGTTGGAGGATTCTCCACCTGAGCTACGGCAGAAGCTGGAGCAGAACAAGATTAGTATTCTTAATGCTCGTACGGAGTTCGTGAAGTGGAAGCGTATGGCGAATTACAGTTCTTCAAATGAGTTAATGCGTGATATACGGGAGGTTGTTGGAAGACTACGATGGAAAAGTCAAGAAAATACGCCCGCCCACTATTAGGCAACGGACTAAGCAAAACACAGGAAACCAAAAGACGTCGCCGAAAGTATCCGAACGTCTTTTTCAAGAAAGAAATAGTGGCACTCTTCGATGCAGTCGACAATCCGCGAACAATGATGGGCGCATTCCTATCATTCTTTTGCGCGTTGCGCATTTCGGAAGCGTGCAAGCTAAAGTGGACAGAGATCGACCTGCAAGAAGCACGCCTGAAAGTTGTAGATGGCAAGAACCACAAAGACGGCTTCATCCCGATATCACCATTGGCTTTGCCGATTTTGAGAAAGTGGCGCGCAATGAACCCTAAAGAGGAGTATTTCCTTCCAACTGATAAGTACAAGACTGGCTTTTATCAACCAACATCTCTGCTCAAGGATTACGTCGACGCGCTCAAAGTTGCCAACCTGCGCATTCCAACTGAGAAAAACAAGGCAGGAGTGCAGCAACACCAGTACAAATTCCACACGTTGAGACACAGCAGATGCACACACTTGCTTAGCAACGGCGTGCCTGTTGAGAAGGTGCAGAAATTCATGCGCCACGATGACTTGGAAACCACGATGGGCTACACATGGATAATGGACAAAGAAATGAACAAAATGGTCGTCGAAGCAGACATCGGAACATACGACGCTCCAATGAAAAGCACAACGTCCACTCACGTTGCAGCAAACCCCGTCGAGATCGCCCAAAAACGCCTCGCCTGCGGAGAAATAACCGTTCGTGAGTTCAAGAAACTTGCGAGAGCTTTGAATGGTGTTAGTTTATGACTTCATTGAGCCTGCGTTCCATAAAGTCGTTAACTGTTTCGTCGCCATCGTTGATTTTTAATTTGACGAGTTTCTCGAAATCCTTGTCTTCGAGTACCAGAATGTATTTTCCTGCAGGAGTTTTGGCTTGGGCGCGTTTTACTACTTTGTCGCGGTTAGCTATCTCACGACAAGCGATAATTCCGAGCATACCTCGCGCGGGATTGTCCATACGCCCGGCAATTTGATCGAATACGGGGTTGTCAAGCTCGCCAGAATAGTTTTTGCATTCGACAATAACGGATGGACACTTGATATCGTGCATTTCTTTGGCATTCTTGAAGAAGCCGGGTTCATTTCGGTTCTGGAACCGAACGTCGACAGACCCTAGTCCGTCATTTATAGGTGACTCGTTAACAGGATTTTTGAGTTGCGTAACGAAAATTCCTGCGAGTAGTCGTGTTGCAATGCGGTGATATTTGATTGCGGAATCCTTTCCTGCCTTGATAGTTTTGAGTTCATCGAGGTATAGTTTAAGGAATGAAAGTTTTACGTATTCAGGCAATTCTTGGTTGGGGTCTCGCTTGAGCCCTCCCTTTGCGATCTCCGCCAGACGGAGCAGTTCACTTAAAAGAATTGGTTGGTCTGCCCGGAACACGTACGACTGACTGCTGCTACTTTCAATTTCAACATCTTCGCAAGGAGAATATCCTGTTGCAATGAGTGTCTCAAATGCTTCCTCACGCGACCATTCGACATGGAATGTTTTTTTGTCTCTGCCTTTACCGACGAACCAACCGTCATTGAGCGTGTTTTTACCGCCATACTTCTGCGGGTCTGAGGATGCGGGTTTCCAGTTCAACCAGTATAACAAACCGTCATCTTTCATTTTTGTGCGGCAGAGAGCTAGCGCCGCCAAACGTTCGAAAGGGATCGGCATAACGTTAAGTACATTCAAATACAAAGCAATGTCAACTTTTTCTTTGAGATTGTAGAAGTCCTTGGGAAAGACTACTTTTCTGAAATTTGAATACTTTTCAGCAGCTGCCCAATTTGTCTTGGCTTGCTGCATTCGTTGAACAAGTTCGGGAAATTCAACAGCGCGAACCTGGAACCCTTTCTTCAGAAGATAGAGCGTATTACGCAGTTTTGCAGCGCCGAAATCGAGGATGACTGTATCTTTTGGGTTTTTGCCTTTGGTCAGCGCGGCAAAAACCCCCTCAAGATAATCACCAGGGTCTGCCATTGTCGGTGCAGAACCGGTGACGTCGATAGTGATGACTTCCTTAGTCGTCTTCCCGGCAGTATTCTGCCTCTTTTTCACAATTTTGTAGATAGGACTTTCCCACATAGTTTGTTTAAGCCACTCCCAAGACTCGGGTTGTCTTTCCTTTATTTAAAAGCTTATCGTCGGCGATGATTTTCGGAAATTTTTTTCCATTTTGGATTTTTTCTGGACATGGGTTATTGAAGTTTCAAAGGCATTATTTCTGTTGTCAGAACGACGCCGAAATTGGGGGGCGGTGATGCTCAGGCAGGGCTTGCCGCCCCATTATTTCGCTCGTTTTTGACGGACAAGATGGCAAAAAAGCGTTTCAAGGGGAAAAAGTGGAAGTATGCTGGGCACGCCAGAAAGTTTCGGCGTTGCGAGCGTTGTTTCGGACGCTTGCAAGCGAGCGAAGCGCACATGTGCCATGCCTGCTTTGCCGAAATGCTGGGCAACACTGAGGTGCAGGAATGAAGTTGCTCGAGATCGTGTTTTGGGACGCGGTTTATTGGCTGCTGTACGTTTCGGCGAGCTTTTTGTTGTGGGCGTGGACAGGTCAAGGCGACTCTCTCGGCATACTCGTCATTGGTTTCGTACTGACGGCCATCCTGAACGTGTTCTTGCTCACGCAAGATGACATTTTGTTTGATGATTTGGAACCAGCGATGAACAAACACGTGGAGGTGTATTATGCCGAAGAAAAAGAAAGAAAAACCGAGTCCACCGACTCCGCCCGACCAGTTGTCGGGTTCGAGTCGGGCGCTCAGATGCGGACTGATGTCGATCTTAGTCGGCTTGATGCTGATGATGACGATAACGTCAGCTAGTGCTGCAAGCGCAACGCCGCCAAGCGATTCTGGCGATACGGGAACGTTTGACAAGATTTTGGAGCCAGTGTGGAAAGTCTACAATTTTGTCAAATACATCGCGACAGCAATCGCGGCATTGTTCCTCGTGTTTGCGGGAATCATGTACATGACGAGCGGTAACGACCCGACGCAGCGTGACAACGCCAAGCACACGATTGGCTACGTCGTGCTGGGATTGGTCATCATTTGGGCAGCGCCTTTCGCCGTGCAACTATTTGCGAGCTGACAATGGACTGCGATGTTTTGAACCTGCCGGCATGCATGATGGACGTCGTGAAAGACTTTGTTTTGTCTTTCATTAATGCTCCAATCAAGCCTCTTTTGAGTGCGGTTCAGGCGTTGCTCACCACGCCCGCGAGCGTGGACATTTTTTCTTCCATTTGGGCCGTTATGGTGTATGTCATCAGCCTCTTTTACGGCTTGTTTTTCATCATTGCGGGACTGAACTTCATCATCTCCGGCTACAACGCAGAACGTCGCGCCAAAGCCAAGCAATGGCTCCAAAACGTCGTCCTAATGATGCTCTTCGTTCAAGCAAGCTTTCTGATTTACAAGCTCGTTGCCGAAATTGCAGCAAATCTCACGGCTGGCGTTATGGGCTTGATAGATCCGAGCTTTTTCTTGTTCACGCTTGACAGCATCGTGAACAGTTTCTTGCAGATTTTCTTCGGTGTGTTCTACGTTCTCGCCATTTTGCTGACTGTGATTTTGCTCGTCATGAATTTTGTGCTCGCAAGCATGGGTGTGTTGTACTTGCCGTTCGGCATTTTCTTCTATTTCATCCCGCCACTGCGCGACATCGGACGCTTCATCATGAACTTGCTCGCGTTCACGCTCTTCCTGCCATTCTTTGCAAGCTTAATCCTGCTCGCGTATTCTGCTATCGCAAAACTTCCGATTTTCAGCAGTTTCAAAATTCTTTTTATGATTGGAGCATTCATGCTCATCAACATCCTCATGCTCTTGCTCGCCATCCTCGCGATTGCGCGAAGCGTGATGAGCGTCATGCGCTCTGACATCGCGCGAGGAATACTGTTCCTGAAAGGAAACTTTCTTGCAAGCTCATCTGCGAAGACCGCAGAACCTGAAGGTCGCGAATACTGGTCGAACGTGCGCAAGGACTATCGGGAGCGTGTTCGATGAGTTACGAAATCCCTCAATCGCTCCAATACCAGGAGCGCATCGTGTTCAACCTCACTCTTGAACAATTCATTTATGCTGCTGGATTCGGACTTTTTGCGTTCTTTCTTTACGCAAAACTACCGTACGGCATTCCTGCGCGCATAGCGATTGCGTGCATTCCTGCAGGCATCGGCCTGTTGTTCATGTATTGTGACTTGTGGGCGAAAATGAGCGATTTGTGGGCATGGTATCGCTTCCGCAAAGCAACGATGTTCGACCCGCAGCTCAAGAAGTATTTGAAGCTCAACGCTGTCGAGAACAACTGCTATCACATTCAGACGAAGCAAGGAGAGAAACGCGTTGCTGTTTTGCGCGTTGAGCCTTTGAACTTCAAAATCAAGCCAAAAGACGAACGAGAAAGCATCATTCACTCATTCCAGAAGTTTTTGAACGCTCTTGACTTTCCCGTGCAGCTCCTGATGTACACGGACGATCTGGACTTGAGCAAATACTTGCGAGAACTGCAAGAACGCGTGAACAAAAACAGGAACGGAACGGCGCAGGAATTGTTCAAGGCACACCAGAACTATCTTGATTCCGTCATGAAGGAGCGCTTGGCAACGAACCGCAGATTCTTCATTGCTGTGCAGGAAAACCTGATGGGACTGGACGCGCAACTCCGCATCATTAATGAATTACTGCACGGCCTGAACTTGAAAAGCGTCCGGCTCGGCGGACGACAACTCATCAACATCCTCATCAAATTCTTCAACAACCCGCGAGGACGAACAGAACTGCTCAAGAAAGACAAAACGCTGTACAACATCGTTGCTCCCGAAGAAATTCAGAACAGGCCCGACCACATCAAAGTCAACCAGCACTACAACCGCATCATTGCTGCCGTTGGTTACCCGCGTAATGTCGAAGAGGGCTTTCTGGACAAAATCATCACGGCTGCCGGCAATTTTGATTTGAGCATTCACATCGAGCCATTTCCTATCGAGAACACGATGGTCATGCTCAATAAAGAGCTTCAAAAACAGCGTGCAGACCTTTACGCTTCAGAAATGAAGCACAGCTTCCAGCCATCGCTCGAAATCCAGTACAAAGACACACGCGGAGTATTGGACGCAATTCAAAAAGGCGAAGAACGATTATTCAACGTTAGCCTTTACATCAATGTCAAAGCCAAAGATTTGAAAGAACTCGACCTGCAAACACGCACGATTCAGTCACAGCTCAACAGCATTCTCATCATTCCTCAAATGCCGAAATGGCGGATGGCTCAAGGACTCAGATCGGCGATGCCTTTTGCAACGAACGAGCTCGGCATCCGCCGAAACATCACAACGCACGCACTCTCCGCCTTTTTCCCGTTCACGTCACCTTTTCTCATTCTGGAAAAGGGCGGAGTCTTTCTTGGACTGAACAAGAACAAGCTGCCAATCATCAAAGACATTTTTGCTCTCGCAAACGCCAACGGCGCAATTCTTGCCACGTCAGGTAGCGGGAAGAGTTACACCGCAAAACTTATCATTTCGCGCTACTTGATGAATGGAACGAAAGTTATTGTCATCGACCCGCAGAATGAATACGTCAAGCTCACAGAAAAATACGGCGGTAGCGTCATCACAATCTCTCGTGACAGCGAGACAATCATCAACCCATTAGACCTTCTCGGACACAACTACTCCGAAAAAAGACTTGCACTGATGGACATGTTCCGCGTCATGTTCGGAGAATTGTCTGAAATCCAGAAAGCAGTTCTTGATCGCGCGCTCAGCCAAACATACGACAAACGAGGTATCAGCGACACAAGCTACAAGGACAAAGCCGCACCCATTCTTGGCGACCTATACAAAGAACTCGAACGCATGTCGAATCGCGCGAGTGTTTACGAGCGAACTACTTACGTTGCCTTGCTGAATCGCCTGCGAATGTATGTTGATGGCGTGTTCAGCTTTCTTAATCGCCAAACAAATCTCGACGTGAAGAATAATTTCATTACGTTCAATATAGGCAGTATGCCTAAGCAAGTCAAGCCGGTAATGATGTTCCTGATTCTTGATTACGTTTATAGCAAAATGAAGGAGAGTCGAGAACGCAAGCTCTTAGTCATTGATGAAGCGTGGAGCATGCTCCAAAACGCAGGCGAAGAAGGCTATGTTTTCGAAGTTGTCAAGACGTGCCGAAAATGGAATCTCGGACTCCTGCTCATCACTCAAGATGTTGCGGACTTGCTCAACAGCAAGGCAGGCAGAGCTGTCTTGGCAAACACATCCTACAACATTCTGTTGCGACAAAAACCCGCCATTATCGACAGCGTTTCGGACGTATTCCATTTGAGCTATGCTGAGCGAGAACATCTATTGACCGCTAATGTTGGCGAAGGCTTGCTGATGATGGAGAATGACCATCAAGAACTCAAAATCATCGCAAGCCCTGAAGAACACCAACTCATCACGACCAATCCTGATGAGCTCATAGCTCTGCAAACAAATATCCCTGTTGATACGCCTCCTGAAAAGCGCAAGATGTTGATTGAGTTTGATCTAAAGAAGGGCTTTTACAAAAAGAGTGTTCTTGCGCCTGAAGAGATAGACTACTTGCTCAAGAATGGCTATGCGCTGACCAGTCACGTACCGCTTCACTCAAGAAATCAAGCCGACTATTTAGTGAAAAGAATCGGCTGGCACAAAGCCGAACATACATTCCTTCTTCATGCAACATATGAGGAAATCTTACGCCACACGAAGAATGTGCGCACGGACGAGACGGCGCGCACGGACTCCATCAACCCAGACATAGTGTTCACTAATCTGCACGGGGAAGAAATCGCGCTCGAAATAGAAACAGGCAGCAACATGAAGTTTCACCCGACATACCTTGCGAACAAGATTGCAAAGCTCAACCAACTCTATCCTAACAGGTGGCGGTTCGTAATGACCAGCGCACACGACAGACGCAAATACGAAACAGCGTTCAACACACCAGTCTTGCTTCGTCACCAGATTCCTCATTTCGTCAAGTGGCACTTTAGTGCCCGCAGGAAACAAGATAATGCAACAGAATTCGGCCTGTCACAAAATACCGACGACAAAAAAGAGGCTGATACGCCGACAGAAAAAGTGACAGCCCGAACACTCGGAGGTAAAAACACTTGAAAAACAACCAAGACAAACACAAAATCGAACTGAACCTGAGCTGCGAACAGTTCGAAAACGTAGCACAAGCAGCAGCAATCGTTGGCATCAACGACCTTGAAGATTACATCAAGAGTGTGCTCGCGGAGCGTTGCTAATGACGCGCTGCCACCAATGCCTACTGGAACTCGATCCGTACGATGAAGAAGCAGGAACCTGCTACAACTGCGGAAGACAAATGGGTGCTGTATGAATTGTCCACGATGCAACAGAACACAGAGTGTAGCTGAAGAAACGCGCGGCTACTGCTTCATATGCGGGTACAACTTGCACAAGAAAGTGTTTTTTGTTTGACAAAAACGGAGGAAAAAACAAAATGGCAAACTTCACAAACAAATGCGTGTGCGGAGCAACGCTGGAAGAAGCATACAGCCCAGAATTGGATGCGAGCTTCATGAATTGTTTTCGGTGCTTTCCGTTTTATCAACGAGGTGAACAAAATGAATGAAAACACAAAATGGCATTATGTCAACTTGGCAAACAGCGTTCTTTTCGTAATTATGGGAACGCTCGGCGCATTGACTGCGTTTATTATGAAAGTTGAAATAGGAATTATCATAGGTGTATTTTTTGGACTGATCGGGTTGCTGTCAATTCTGTCCACGCTGTGCCGCAACGTATTCTACGAAGTCATAACCGATTTCGTTGAACAGAAAAAGAAAAATGGAGGCGAACAATCATGGAAACAAAACCTCAAATAGACACTCAGGACACAGTCCATTCATTTTCTGCTACGAAAACACACGGCAAGCGTTTGAAAGAAAACCTTGTGCGCGTGCAAACGTTGAGCAGCGGTCAAAAGCATGTGACAATTCCTGCGCCGTTGGCGCGCGCCGCGAATATCGAAAAGGGCGATGTGGTTGAGTGGCGCATTTGCAAAAGCACGGGCAGGCTTGAGCTGAACGTGATAAAGAATTATGTTGAACAACCGAAGGAGGTAAAACCTGATGAAAGCAGCGTTGTACATTCGAGTGAGCACGGACAAGCAAGCATCTGAAGGCTCAAGCTTGGAAGTGCAAGAGGAGAAGCTTCGCAAGTTTTGCGATTTCCAAAACTGGGAAGTCTTCAAGCTTTACGCAGATAGAGGTATTTCTGGAAAGGACACGGATCGCGCGCAATTCCAGGCGCTCATGACTGATGCTCGGCTGAAACAATTTGAAGTAGTTGTAGTAGCAAAGCTTGACCGGTTCGGAAGAAGCCTTCGAGACCTCATCAACAGCATAGCAGAGCTTGAAATATTAAAAATCCAGTTCACGAGCATCAACGACAACATCAACACGACAACTCCAAATGGCAAGCTCCTTTTCCACGTTCTTGGCGCTTTTGCTGAGTTTGAGCGCGAAATCATCAAAGAACGCATGATGTCAGGAATAGCCAAATCACGAGCTCTCGGACGCATCATTGGCAGAGTGCCTCTCGGCTACAAAGTCGTGAACAAAAACGTAGTGCTCGACCCTGAGAAATCCGTGCTTATAAAGGGCATTTTCGAGGCATACGCCTCCGGCGAGACCATCTGGAAGATCTCCAACCAGCACGCCATGAAGCCTTCTACCGTTGCCTACGTCCTCAAGAACCGCTATTACGCCCAAGACGGCCTTAATGGCAAACACGAACCTTTGGTGAGCCAGGACGTCTTTAACGCTATTCAGCCCGCCCTTCAGCAAATCAGACGTCCCTACCAGGCAAAAACGCCCCTAATACCCCCTATTTAAAGGGCTATTTATAAAGACATTCAAAAGAGCTAATTCTCAACAGGTCGAAAAGGTGAAGTTACTTGATGTAGATTGCAATAATCAACTCAAATCGCTTTCTTTGACTTTATCAATTGCATTTTGGAAATGTCTCAACAGGCCGATGCCGGCATCAATACGAGGAACGGCGAAGGGATTGTCTTTTCCGGTGTGTCCTGCCATAGCTTGCTCTAAAGCGATAATGAGATCCTTTTTGTTCGTTATTTTAAAACGCTCGATGAGTTGCATGACTATGAGTCGTTCATCGACCTGATGCTGCGAGAACAGCTGGTCTACTTTTTTAGAAAATCTTTCCCATTTAGAAAATCCAAACATATCGTAAAGAGACGCTTGCGGGTATTTAAGATATCCCCTACCTTTCCTAACAGTCCGAAAACCTACTTTTTTAAGAGATATTCGAGAGGGTAACGGTTGTTGATAATGACGCGCGTCCAATGGCAACTGCTGACTGTGAGGATTTCTTTTCTATCAGGAATTGAAAGCAATTGATTGAGCTTCTTTTGGTATTCAGAAAAGTTGAGGCTAAAGAAGTGAATTATGAGTTCATTGTCTTTTGAATACGCAAGTGATCGAACCTGTGAGCACCTTGTAAATTCGGGATACAGCTTCTGTGCAAGACCGGGAGTTTTAAGTTTAATGACCAATGCAGTTGTTTGGAGCGTGAATACGCTCTCTCCTGGCTGAGCCACTAGCTGAGAAAAATAGCCTGATTTTAACAAATGAGTCGCGTGATAATGTACTGAATCATAAGGAAGTTTAAGTTTCTTACTGACTTCTAGAAGGGAAGCTCGTGCATTTCCTGCTGCGAGGCACTTCATGATGCTGACATCAATGGGTTTGAGAGAAAGCGGTTGATCGTGAACGGGTGGAATCTTGAGACTTAGAGCTTGATTAAAGAAAGAAGACTTCAGAATTTCAAGATACTCAATATCATAACAATCATACGCAAAAGAGTATATGGTTTTCTCAAAATTGTGACATTGCTTCTCGGAAGCAAAGAAGCACCACACTTGAAGGTTCGTGATGCCCGCTGTTCTAATGATTGAGAAAACAGGCCGTTCTTTGAGGAGAAAAGTGATGCAAGCGGACTCCTCCTTAGGATTCAGTCGGAAATGATAAATTTTCTTTATGAAAGGCAGCTTCTGCCAGTTGATAATGGCATCATACCGAGCAATAAAGCCTTTTTGTTCAAGTTGACGAATCCGATTCACTACTGTGGCCTCTGAAGAATGAATGAGCCGCGCCAGCTGTTTTACGGGGAATCTGGCGTACACAAGAAGATGTTCGAAAAGCACTTGGTTCTTCTGGTCAAGCATGATGACGCAAAAAGAGAAGGGCGTTTATAAGACTTTGCCAAATAATTTAGTTAAATGGGCATAAACTATAAATTTGTTTGAGTCGTACATAGTCCTATGGCGGGCGCAATGGCGGGTTCTGCAATTTTGCAGTCCCCTAAACAAACGGACGAACTGCACACAGTCACGGCAACAATCAACAACGCATGTAATTACCACTGCGGTCACTGTTATCTTCAATATGCTGGCCAGAAAACACCTATTAGTCCTGCAATACGAGACAAGATTTATGCTACTCGATTCAAGCATCTTGCCCTTGTCGGAAAAGAACCTACCCTGCACCCAGAAATTGTAGCTGAGATGGCAGAACAAATGGCGAGCAGTGGTCGTACGACGAGCATTATTACGAATGGCGCGCTCTTACATCACTTCGCTTCCAAAACGCTCAAAAACTTGGCATATATTGATGTGAGTTTTGATGGCGGCCCCGATACGTATGCACAGATGAGAGAGGGAAACTTCAAGACGATTATTGATAATATTCAGAAAGCAGACAGACCTGTCACAGCATTGCACACATTGTATAAACAGAATCTTCCGTATATTGATGATATGGTTGCCGTGCGCGACTATGCAGACTTCAAACACATCCTTTTTTCACCATACCTCCTCTCCAAGAATGACGGAAAGAACAATGTCGGCACACTTTCTGTAATTGAAGACATTCTACCAACACTTGCGCGGTCCGAAGCGTTCTTGGAAGAACCAAAAGCAAAGCTCTTACTCAGCAAGCTTCATCTTTGGCAAGAAGGCGTGAGTGTCGATAGACTCGTGCAAACGCTGGCGGCAAATCGCCTGACTGATAAGACGCTCCTTTTTACTGAAGATCCGATTAACAAAGGCTTCATACGTGTCAACTATGACGGCGGAGTTATTACCCCATTCCAATCATTGCATCCTGTTAATTATCAGAATGCAGAACATCACCTTACCGGCACACAATCTCTGGAAGAAATCGCCAGAGAACTGCGCAATTAAGTTGCCCAACACCATCCGAGAAGGCAGGACTTATTGAGTGGTCTTGCGGTTCTAACTGAATGAATTCTACAATTATATTAAAGGCCATCTTCTAGGATGACTTTTTGAGATGGCCTTTAATATCAATTGCAAGCGAGCAATATCCTCTGAAAGGAGTATGAGCGATGATATGAAGGCAGGGATGCGGGCTTGAATGTTTGGAAGGAGAGATTCATTAAATTCTTTTTGCAATGCTCGAGCAGCAGTAAAGAGCTGGTAGAAACAATCAGCAATTTCATCGTAGTATCGAAGTCCTTTATCGTAGAGCGTGGGAAGAGTGGTCGAGATATATTCCGCATTTTTGATCATCTCATCGCTTATTCCGTACGCTTGCTTTTGTTTAACTAGGAAAGTAGTGATGCTCACTGCTAAAGGAATGGCGGTTTCTAATTGAGACTTCACATCCGGATGCTCTTTAAAATAATCCCACATGTGACTGTTAATCCGCGCTCAGAATAAAAACCTTCACCTTTTCGGGCGGTGCTAAAGTTGCTCTTTTGAATAGGGGTTTAGTGTGTGGCTCGAATAGTGGTTTTTAAAGGCTTGTTTTTGCGCGTAATGGGTTTCTCTCGGAGCCAATGATCCAGGTTCGTTTGCATAGGTTCTGCGACCTTTCCGACTGGGTACCAGATGCATTTGTGTTCTTGGAGGATGCGGATTTCTTTCTGGCTTTTGATGATGTCGTGGAATTTTTGCGGGAAAATGCGGTTCATCACTTGGTTGTATTCGTGATCGTCTTTGCAGTAGAACTCGGCTTGCATGTCCCAGTTTCCTAAGCCGTGCACGACGAAGAATGTTTGTGGGATGCTTTTCAGGACTTCCATGAACTGCTTTCTTGTATGGGCATCAACGTATTTGAGCTTGAACAGGACGAGATGCCAGTTATAACCGAGCTTGCTCATGTCAATCAGTGGTTTGAAACCCATGATGATCTTGTTCTTCGTGAGGTAGTCGATGCGGTATGCGATGGTGCTCACGCTTGTTTTGAGTTTTCGTGCCAGCTCGTTATTCGTGACGCGTGCGTTACCTGCAAGTTCTTGAATGATTCGGTAATCGATTTGTTGTAGGTTGACGGTTTCGCAGAGCTTTATGCCCACTTCTGGGGAAGGTAGTGTTCGGCGGATGTCCGGAAGGACTGGATAGGGCATTTGCCAACTGTCAAGGCAGATGAACAAGCCGTCGTCAACGATTTCGTGCTCGAGAATGCTCGTGATTTGGCTGAACAAGAATTGGAATTGTTCCATGTCGGCAGCGTTCACGCCAATGATAAGGTCGTAGCCGCCAGTAGTGGTGCAGAGCCAGTTGACGTGCGGAACACGCGCTACGCGCTCGATGAGTTCTTGTTCGCGCTCTTCGGTCATGTGCTTGAGGTTGAGGCAGAAGTTGAAAATGCGGTGTCCTACGCGCTCCAGATTGATGAATGTGACAAAGCTCTTGATAACGCCTTGATCGAGCAGGCGCTGGACGCGGTAGCTGACGACTTGCTGTGACAGTCCGAGTTTTGTGGCTATTTGAGAATACGGCTGACGCGCATCTTTGTCTAGCTCGGCGAGAATCTTGCGGTCTCGAACGTCAATACTCAACAGTGGCCCCCACCACCTCTTCAAACGTTTGTAAAGTAACGAATACTTATAAGCTTTTTCGTCAGGTCACAAAAAATCGAGCCGTAACGTTTTATATACATAATTCACGTCTGTTATTTTCAGAAAGAAACGGTTCATAATCACGCGGAAACACTTTTCCGTTTTATGAGCATCACTGGACAGCACGGACAGTTTGAGGGGTTGGGATGGAGTGTTCGTTTGCAGCAGAAGAAAACGAATTTCTTCCTGACTCTGGCAAAGGAGCTCGTTATCGGTAACGCGCTCAAGAAAGGCGATGCTATGCACTATTATCTCATCGACTGCAGGGGAAGAAAAGCCGTTCTCGTGTTCTTGGATGGGCAGGAACGCCCTGATGCTGAACGGTTGCGCTTAAACGGAACGACTTTTCTGGTTCGCGCGTAAACGCTTCACGAGCGCGTGCAACTCAAGCACAACATCATGCGTCTCAAGGATATACTGCTCTATAATCATGTCTCTTTCCAACGCGAGATGACGCAAATATTCGCTGACGCTGGCGTATCCTTTAGCGCGGGCTTTGTTGTTGATGCGCTCGTGCTGTTCAGGATCGACTCTGAACCTGATTGTTTTGGGGTTGTTCATTCGTGCACCGAAGTAAAAAGAAACCGTGTTTTTCTTCTATAATGAGATGGGGGCAACGCTTCAGCACGGTAAAGACATCTTTGCCGGGCGTGATATCAAATGTTGGTTCAGCAAGATAAAATACAGGATTCATTTCTTTCAAAATTTTGTTCAGCCCGAACATTCTTTTCAAAATCATGGCGTAATAGGACGAGTGAGCAACGAGCTTCTTGATATCTTTGATTTTGATTTCCTGCTGCGCTTTGATGAGCTCGATGAAGCGCGAGAAGTGCTTGCTTGACTTGTCCAAAATCACAACCGTCTGCATACAGCGTTGTAAGCAGTGGGAAGAGTTAAACGTTGCACGGGGGTTTTGACCCCCTTTTTGACCCCCGTCACTTACAGAAGACTTACAGGTTCAAATCCGATTTTGCAGGGAAGAATTTATTAATTTCACTCACCAACCTTGACAGAACAAGACCGAAAAGCCAAATTCCGTCAAGTTCGTGACCAGAACCATCAAGTTTCCAAAAATGATCTGCAACCAAAAAACCCCAAAAGTGCATTCTTCTACGTGTTTAAGGGCTAAAAACCTCGAACCGGGGTTAGCGGTTCAAAGGAGTAAAAATCCCCGCGGCCGGATTTGAACCAGCGACCTTTCGGGCTCAATGCGGCTGACCCACATTCATCCATGAGTTAATACTCCGTCCGTGGGCGACTGCTCTACAGCCGAATGCTCTGCCATTGAGCTACGCGGGGAATAAGTAAAGAACAAGATGAGCTGTTTTTAAATTTAACTCTTAAACCTGATTTCAGGCTTGTTAGAAACAGCCTCTCTTTCCTGGCCTTCAACACTGAACTTCACAGCAGTAACCGGCAAACTCATTCCGCCAAGCACGCCAAGCTTAGTGCGCAGCTTGTACATCAAAATACGATGCTCCTTAGGATCCATCATGTCAATATCCCAGCGAATGATAGTCCCGCTTTCATGCGGAATAACCTTCGAAGGAGCAAGAATAGTCTCCTTAACCTCCTTAATCACGTCAGCAAGACGGGGAGCCAAGTCCATAACGCGAACGTTGCGGGCAACCTTGCTGCTCCTGTTAACAAGCTCGATAACGACCTTCAACTCGCTAATGCCGCCCTCGTGGCTGGCAACAACGGAAGCCCTCTTGCGCACAGCAATCGGACTCCTAAACAGGAAATACGCGATTGTCACAATAACTGCTATCAAGAACAACCAGAACAACGGCCTATAATTGTAAGTAACAACAAGTTCGAACGCTCCACCAGCCCTTAACGGAACTTCCCACTCGAGAGCGCCAGAAACACTCCTCGCAGGAGGAACAGCGCTAACAAACCACTTCTTAGCAAACCAAGCAGGAACCCTGTAAACATGAACCAACTCCTTATTAGCCTCATTTGACAAAGTAACAGTGTCAACGTGCTTCAAAAACGAACTAACCTTGGCAACAGCAGGAATGACAGAACCATATGGAATAACCTCGTAAGGCACAGAGAACAAGTCAAACTGGAACGCCTTATCCTTTTCAGGAACAATAACAGAAATCTGCAAAGCATCCTTCTGCGGAGGAGTTCTCGGATCAAGCTCTACAATAAAAGTCAAAGTCTTCTTCTCAAGAGGGCCAAGACTCGTCGAATAATCCTTGTTAATAACCGCGCTGCGCACTTTTACGTCAACCTTTTCCAAAATACGCCGGTTCTGGTTTTCCAAAGACAACTTAATCGTCATACCAACCCTCGGGTCAATCTGAGAATCAACAGTCGCAACACCGCGAACTGCAGGCAAATAAGTAGCATCCTCAGGGAAAGGAGAAGCAACCTCGATATAAACAATTTCTTTCTGCACATCGTTCGAGCCAGTGCGCTTGAAAGTCAAAGGAAGATTATACGCGCCAGGATTCAAATTCAAAGGCCGCACGCGCAAATTCGTCTTCAAAACACCTTCAGCAGCGACCTTCAAAGGCTTTTCAGCGCTGACATCCCACGTAACATCATTAGAATAAACCTCGAACAATTCCTCAACAGGAGAATTATGCTGGATTTCCAGCTCGAAAACAGCAGACTCGTTAAGCTTGATAGTCCTCTCCGACGGAAAAACCTGAACACTAAAGTCAACAGCGCTAACCGAAAGCGCCAACAATAGAACGACCGCAAATAACGCAACACTCCTCATTTTTACTACAGAAGAGGCGTTAGTGTTTATAAAGTTTTTTAATTAAAAAATGTCGGTGACTCGCTACTCTCGTCACCGAGCACTTTTTTCTTCACTATGCAGAAAAAAGAAAAATAAAATCAAAGCTTGCGCTTGATGTCAACAATCATCTTTCTCGCTTCATCCTTCATAGCAAGGCCGAAACCAATGCCGAACATCAAAGCCAAAGCCAGCATGACTCCGCCAATGACTATCAACAAGCTGTTCGTGGCAAAATCAATCTTAACACCAATCTGGTCAAGAACGATAACAGCCGTGAACAACAAGATGACCACTTTGGCAGCCAAAGCAACAGTGCTCGCAGCCTTAGCCCTAGTCTCCCTGATTTTCATGCCAACATAATCTGCAGCCATGATACCAATCAAGCCGATAACAACTGCCACGATGACCTGCGGAATCCACATTGCAACGTCCAACAAGAAGTTCTGCACTGCGCCCAAGTTGATTACATTAGCCGCAGCAGGCAGGAACAAAATGAACACGTACCACTTGGTAATAAGCTCTAAGAAGTGGCTCAAGCGGAACTCGCCAACAATCCTTGACAAATTGGTCTTATGCAAAACCCACTTGTCAAAATGCGCCCTGTCAAGAACGCCGCCCAAAATACGCGACACAATCCAAGCTACAACGTAGCCAACAATCAATATCAAAACTGCCGCGATAACACCAGGAACAGCGTCTATAACACCGTAGCCAAGGCGTAAAAACGGACTTGTAACTTCTTCTAACAATGCCATACTAATTCACCTCTTTTTTTTAACAGATTAACATCTAAGTCAGAAATTGAAAAAAGAGAAAAAGAAAAGTTAAAAAAAAATTAAAAGAAGGCTTAAACAGCCTTTACGGTTACGTCTGCCAACGTGGTACCAGTCACTTCTGCTTCCATTCCGGAAACACTCTTGATGGCACCTGTTGCAACTGCACGCGCACCTTGTCTGGTGTTCAATGAAGTTCTACCGTTTACGAGCAATGCTACGTTTCCGTTCGTGTGGCTGAATAGCTTCACGATTGCCTTGTTCTGAGGCACGGATTCATGACATGGCTCTGGGTTGCCCAACAATGCAGCCGCAATTGGGTTTGCACATGGACCACCTACAACGATAGCATTGTACATTGCAACATCACTGACTTCTGAAGCGAGCTTTGCCGCACCAATCTGGATTGGCTGAACTCTCTCAGCGCCGCCTGCTGCAACCGCTGTTGTGCTGACTACACCGCCAGTAACAAAGACACGAGCTCCTCTCTGTGAGAGTGGGTACTCGAACGTCAAGTCCTCAGCTTCATCATCGCCCTCTGGGTCGAACAACTCTGCAAACACACCATATCCTGATAGTGCTTGTTCGATGTCGTCGTTCTCTTCAAGGTCGAACAGACCGAAGAACAAACCGTTAAATGCGGTTGATGACTGGTTTGTCACAGCTGCAATGCCGATCTCGCTGCTTACTCTTGCAGTGATGTTAACGCTGATGTTTTCATCAGAGCTAGACTCATCAAACTCCTTTGACAATGTTGTCAAGGAAAGGTTGAACCAATCTGTGTTTGCAAGCGTCGCGTCACAACCAGAATCTAGTCCAGTTGGCAATGAGTGCTCAATGTCGCCAACTACTGGCAACACAGCTGCCGGGTCTACAGTTGCTTCGTACTGCTCACCAAGGTCGATGAGACCCTCGCCCTGAATGCCGATGATTGCTTCATCACATGGGTTGAGTTCGCCATCGCCGTTCAGGTCAACAATCAAGTCAAACGGTGTTGTTGCAAGTCCTGCAGCGTTCTCTACTCCTACACGGTACGTTATACCGCCTACGACCAAGTCAGCAATGAACGTCGTGCTATCAAACGTGACTTCACGAGTACCAGTACCCAAGTCGGTAAAGGTCAACTGCCTGTTTGTCGAGTCTATGCTGTCATATCGCAAGATGTGCGAGAAACAAGTGTTGTCCGATGTTGGGAAGTCACAGTTGCTTACCACGAAGAAATCATCATCGCTGATGTAAGCATTTACAGGTGTCAAGCCAGCTGCTGAGATCCATGGAAAGGTTGGTGGACCACATGGCGCGCCACAGGTAAACGTGAACTCTGTGAACCAGAGGTCATCATCGTCGTCACCATACTTCAGGGTTGGATCGCCTGCTGGAGCCGGGTTATCTGTAACGTATGAGTTTCCTGCCTCGTTGCTTGCCAATGGGAAGTCAAAGAAGATTCCTTCCTGGTTGGTAAACTCCAAGTCATACTCATCGTCGCCAGCTGCGTCAATACGAACTAGTGTAACACCAGTGTCCATAAGACCTTCGTACCTGATGTCCCAGTTTGGCGTCAACATTCCTTCTGGCTCGTCCATTTGCTCTCTGACACCAGTTCCTGGAGGCACATACATGTCACCAAGTACTGCGTCTGCAGTCAAGTTGTACTGGATGTTCTGAATTTCGTATTCAGCGCCAGTCAAACTTGTTGCGGTTGGAGCGTTGCTTGTGAACTGAGCACGAATTCTGACGAATGAGTCTTCAATCGTTTCTTCGTTAACTTCAGTTCCTGCCTGCTGGAACACCTGATCGCTTGTGTTTGAGTCAGTAAACTCAACCTTGTAAGCTCCCAAGTAGAACTGCACGATGGACTTCTGAATGTCCTTTCCTGTTGCAAGGATGTCACGGATACCGATTTGGGTACCGTCTGCAAGGACGTCTGTCTCTCCATCTTCAAGTTCGTCAGTGATTTCTCCGTTAATTCTGAACTTCACTGAACCCTCGCCTAGTGCTGCAGTTTCTGAGATAACTAGTACCTCAACTTCGTATTCCTTGCCGTCAACAACATATGTTTCTTTGTCGTTTTCACCAAGGACTGCTGAAACTGCACCGCCGATCAACTCAAGCGTCAATCTTGGAGTTGCCGCTGATAATGTAACGTTGGTACCAACTATGATTGTACCAAAGTTTGCAACTGACAAGTCAGTGTCAACAATGACGAATGGCTGTCCGAGAACTGTGATGTCCTCGTCTTCCAAGTCTGCTAGGTCGTCAATTTCAACTTCTGATTCGAGACCTTCTTCAAACTCCAATTCCCATTGGAATAACAAGTCACCATCGTTGATAAACAAATAGTGGCCTACACGGTCTCTTTCATCTTCTGCAAAAATAACTGATGAAGATGCCACGTCTACAGTTCCGCCTGGCAGTGGGAATCTCAAGTATTGGTTGAATTCCGTACTACCTTCGTCTGTAACAACCTGACCGCCCTTCAACATATCAAGGTCAACTTCTGTCAACGTTTCACGAACGTCTCCAATCAACTCGCCGATTTCAAGCAAGTCTGAAGTGGAACCAATTTCCACTGCATCGCCTTCAACCACGAGTTGCGAGGGTGCACCTGCAGATGCAGTCTTAATAACTGCTTGTGATTGCAGACTCTGAATGATGTCTACTGCACCAATCACGTCTGAACCATCTGCTGCGTCACCTACAATTATCGCCAGGTTTGAAGCAGGCGTTCCGTTCACGATAAACGGCGCTGGATAGTCTGACAGCTTAGCTGCGGACGCTCCAAAAATCGTCGCTCCTACCATCGTTAATCCCATTCCTAAAGCCACCATCTTTTTAATCGCTTGTATTGCTTTCATTCTAACAAACACCTCCGTGTTTTTTGGCTATTATGTTTTGTATCTTTACTCGGTGATGTAAAGACTGTGAGGCAGAAACTAGTGGACTGTATTTAAAACTTTTGGAAACCATATTTTTATGACCTATATTTTGCATTGTCTATTTCCTCTTTTTTCCAGTTAGGTATTTCTCGTCTAACAATTGATTAGACTACCTAGCTAACTGCTAACTAAACCGCAGGGAGTTTATAAACTTTTCGTACTTACATAACGTACATGTTCGTTGGAAAAACGTACTTGTTTCAGTTGGTTTATCGACGGTAAATGAAAAAATCTCCGACGACGTACCGACGGGAGAAAGTACTTACACGAGCGCAAAGCGCGTAGACGAGCACATAATCATCATTCTGATTGCAGGATTGCGCTGCTTGAGCTCACCATATACAGAAACGTCCTGCTCGCTCGCCAAACAACTGTTAATAGGATGGCCGTGAAGGTCGATAAGAGTGTTTTCAGGACAACTGACGCTCACAACATGGATTACGTTTGCCCTAATGACTTCAGGAAAAGAAACATTGCTTATAATATAGTGCCCGTCATCAACACTTCCGAACAGGCACGCCTTAATCTCACGATGCTCATTAGAAATGTATTCATCCTGCAACGATTCCAAAACATCATTCTCAAAAACAATAGTTGAGTTAGGAAAAAACAACGCGTTCTGTTTTACTGACTTGCTTTGAACAATGCCTTGGAATACGTCAGAGAAAGAAAGAGAAAATACAAGAATCAAAAGAAAAACTCCAATAAATATAACAACCGGCCTCCTCCACCACGGCTCAGGCTCTTCAGGAGCTTCAAGTTCTTTCGGATTGATACCCTCAAAAACATCAATTTTTCGTTTCATGTTGGCAATATTCCAAGATTTAACTCGATACAAATGTTAATAAGTCTCTCGTAAAGAAAACCACGCCGGGGTTGGCTAACCCGGTTAAGCCGCTAGGTTCAGACCCTAGTGTCCAGCAATGGACTTCGGGGTTCAAAAATCTTTCGGTCTTAACCGTTAGATTGGAATTCCCCGCCCCGGCGCACACTTAAATTCAGAACGCGGGTCTTTTCGTGCGCATCAGACCTTCAGCTTCTTGGATGCGGCGGACAGGATTCGAACCTGCGAAGGCACTAAGCCGCTAGAGTCTAAATCTAGCCCGTTTGACCGCTTCGGTACCGCCGCGTTAAAACTACGTCAATAAAAGTAGTATATAATAGTATTTGT